>Ga0182027_10001012_pt1 | contig 47485 bp, 43 predicted proteins | sample 712E1DmetaG_FD_121300 | JGI IMG/M metagenome (GOLD analysis project Ga0182027, IMG submission 121300) | Permafrost microbial communities from Stordalen Mire, Sweden - 712E1D metaG (Illumina Assembly) | ecosystem: Environmental > Terrestrial > Soil > Wetlands > Permafrost | place: Sweden...
GAAAAAGAAGCTGGCGCACTATTACGAGCAGTTGCGCGAGCGGATCTTCCGCGAGCAGGTGACGAAGGAGCGCATCCGGCCCGACCGGCGCGCGTTCGACGAGATTCGTCCCATCAGCATCGAGACCGGAGTGCTGCCACGTACGCACGGATCGGCGCTGTTCACGCGGGGCGAGACGCAGGCGCTGGTGACGGTGACGCTGGGCACGATGGACGATAGCCAGCGGCTGGAGTCGTACGAGGGCGAGCAGAGGAAGGCCTTCATGCTCCACTACAACTTTCCGCCGTTCAGCGTGGGCGAGACAGGGCGCATGACGGGCGTGGGCAGGCGCGAAGTTGGCCACGGAGCACTGGCCGAGCGCTCGATCACCGCGATTTTGCCGGGCGCCGACGAGTCGCCGTATTCGATCCGCATCGTTAGCGACATTCTGGAGTCGAACGGCTCTTCGTCGATGGCCTCGGTATGCGGGGCAAGCCTGGCGCTTTTCGATGCCGGCATCGCACTGAAGGGAGCAGTGGCCGGAGTGGCGATGGGCCTGGTGAAGGAGGGCGACGATTACGCCATCCTGACCGACATTGCCGGCGCGGAAGACCACTACGGCGACATGGACTTCAAGGTAGCTGGAACACGCAAGGGCATTACGGCGCTGCAGATGGACATCAAGATCGGCGGCTTGACCCACGCGATCCTGCAGCAGGCAATGGAGCAGGCCCGCCGTGGGCGGCTCTTCCTATTGGACAAGATGGATGCGGAATTAAGCGGGCCGCGCGTGGAGCGCTCGAAGTATGCACCGCGCATTGAGACTGTGATGATTCCCACCGACAAGATTCGCGACCTGATCGGCAAGGGCGGAGCGACGATCCGCGGCATTGTGGAGCAGACAGGCGCGAAGATCGATGTGGACGACACGGGCAAGGTAAGCGTGGCCTCGAGCGATGCCGAGGGGCTGAAGAAGGCGTTGGCCATCATCGGCAACCTGACTGCGGTACCCGAGGTGGGCAAGACGTACCTGGGTAAGGTGGTGCGCCTCGCGGAGTTCGGTGCGTTCATAGAGCTGTTTCCCGGCACGGACGGACTGCTGCACATCTCCGAGATCGCGGAGCATCGCGTGAAAGAGGTTAAGGACGAGCTGCGCGAAGGCGATCAGGTGATGGTGAAGGTACTGGCCATCGAGGGCAATCGCATCAAGCTGAGCCGCAAGGCGCTCATCAAGGAGCAGAAGGCGAAGCTGGTGCAGTCGGCCCCGGCGCAAGCCGAGGATGAGGAAGCACCAGCGCCGCGGCCACAACCGGCGCCAGCGCCGCGGAGCGTCGCGCCACGCCATGAGTTCGATGAGCGCCAGCCGCAATCGAACCAGAGCACGATTCTGATCGAGGGCGGAGACGATTTCGAGGGCGAGTCCGGCGGGGAAATCGACGAGGAAAACGAGCCGAACTTCAATCGGGTAGACGGTGCGCCGGTCCAGGCCGGCCAGCCGTTCGCGGGAGGAGGACGGCCCGCGGTCGACAACAACCGGCGTCGCCGGCGCCGCCGCGGCGGACGGGGACCTGGAGGCGGACAATGATAAGAGGACTCTGTTCCTGAACGACGAAGACCCGGACAGAACGTCCGGGTCTTCGTGTCTGCGGACCTTTCCACTATGAGGGTTTTGCGCTGGCCTTTCGCTTTTTGCGCCTGTTGGACCGTAGAGATAGAACTCAGCGAGGCTACGGCAAGCGAATCTTCGAGGTTTGGCGCAGAAACCGATCAGGAGCCGAGCGTGCTAAAAGCTAAGAGCTAATAGCTAGTAGCTGTCTTTCAGCACACCAGCCTTGCTCGGCTCAGTTTGACGCAGTCGAGCCGCCCCAGGAGTGTCACAGCGATGCTGTCGGCCTGGAAGAGCCTTTGCGCCATCATCTGCACCTCTGCGGCATCCACTTCGTCGATGCGCGCGATGACCTCGTCGGCCGAAAAGAACTTGTGGAAGTACATCTCCTGGCGGGCCAGGTTGGCCATGCGCGAGTTCGAGCTCTCCAGTCCCAGCAGGATATTGCCCTTGAGTTGATCCTTGGCGCGGGTCAGCTCCTCGGCACCAATCGGCGTCTCTTTCAGGTTGCGGAACTCGGCCAGAATCAGGTTCACGACCTCAAGTGCCTTCCCCGCTGAGGTTCCCGCGTAGACGCAGAGGTTTCCTGTGTCGCGATAGGGGCTCAGGTCAGAGTAGACCGAGTAGGCCAACCCGCGCTCCTCGCGGATCGTCTGAAACAGGCGCGAGCTCATGCCGCCGCCCAGGACGGTGTTCAGGATCAGCGTTGCGTAGCGTTTCTCATCCGTGACTGGCGGCGCCGGAACGCCCAGGCAGATTTGCACCTGCTCCAGCGACTTCTTGTTGCGCAGAATGATCCGCGCGCTCGGTTCCGGCGCCGAGAGTTCTTCGAGCGGCTGGCCGCCGGCGAGCGCAGAGAACTTCTCCGCAACAGCGTTTGCAAACTGCTCGTGGTCCAGATTGCCCGCTGCGGAAAACACCATGTTCCCGCCGTGGAAGCGGTCGCCATGATACGCGAAGAGCTGGTTCTGGCCCAGGCGGCCCACCGTCTCCGTCGTGCCCAGAATCGGTTTCCCCAGCGGGTGCCCCTTCCAAAAGCTTTGCGTAAACAGTTCGTGGACCAGCACATCCGGATTGTCTTCGTCGATCTTGATCTCTTCCAGAATCACGCCGCGCTCGCGCTCGATCTCGGGAGGGGCAAAGATGGGGTTCAGCACCATGTCGGTCAACACGTCCAAAGCAATGGGGACATGGTCCGACAGCGACTTCACGTTGAAGCAGATGGTCTCCTTGCTGGTGAAGGCGTCCAGGTTGCCGCCGATGGAGTCCATTTCGCGGGCAATGCTCTGCGCCGAGCGCGAGCGCGTGCCCTTGAAGAGCATGTGCTCCACGAAGTGCGAGATGCCATTCATCTCCGCGGTCTCGCAGCGCGAGCCCGATTTGATCCACACGCCCATGGCCACCGAACGCAAGTGGTCCATGCGCTCCGTCAGAAGAATCAGGCCGTTGGGTAATACGGTGCGGCGAAGGTTTCGCTCGGCGTTCATCGGCATCCAGTCGAACTTCGATTGTAGGACAACTGCAACCGCACGGTGTTCCGCCGGCGGCGCTGGGGTGTTTGGGGAGTACAGTGCAATACGCAAAAAACCAAGGTCGCGTCAGGGCTAAGATACTCTATGCTCAGCCCATTGTGCCCGGAAATTCAGACCAAATCGTTCCTTTAGACTCTGCTAGCCTGCCCAACGGGAACCGGGAGCCCCTCTTTGGATTGGATGCGGCAGCTCTTTCAACGTTTCTTGCGCGTGAGGGTGAGCTGGCATTACGCGGCAAACAGACTGCTGAAGCCATGTATCGTCAATGGGTTACAGACATTTCTGAAATCAGCACTTTGCCCAAGGCTCTGCGTCAGAAGCTGGCTGCGCAGGGCTGGCAGATCGGCCGCCCGGTCATTGCTCAAGCCTATCAATCCGCCGATGGCACGGAGCGCTATTTGATCCACTGCTCTCGTCCAAAGGCTGAAACCGTGGAAACGGTCTGGATGCCGGAAGGTGACGGCGGCGAGGCCGGCGACGGGAGCGAAGTCGGTGAAAGAGGTTGGGACCGCGCCACCATCTGCGTTTCGAGCCAGGTCGGCTGCGCGGTCAATTGCCAGTTCTGTCTTACCGCCAAACTCGGCCTGCAGCGTAACCTGACTCCCGGAGAAATCGCTGGCCAGGTGGTTGCGGTTTTTGAGCGTCATTCCGTGCGCGTGGGCCGTGACCGCGTGAACCTGGTCTTTATGGGCATGGGCGAGCCGTTTTTGAACTACGCGAACTTCATGGCCGCGGTCAGGCTCCTGGTACGCGAAGTCGGCCTGAGCCCGCAGCGCATGACGGTTTCGACATCCGGCATCGTCCCGGGCATCGAGCGTTTTGCAAAAGAACCGCCCGATCTCCGGCCCAAGCTCGCCATCAGCTTGAACGCGCCCAATGACGCCATTCGCGCCGAGATCATGCCCATCAACCGCAAGTGGCCGATTGCAGCAGTGATTGAAGCTGTCCGCCGCGTGCCTCTGCGCCCTCGCGAGCGCATTACCTTCGAATATGTTTTGCTCGGCGGGGTCACCGATCGCCCGGAGCACGCCCGCGAAGTCGCGCGTCTCGTGCGCCGCACAGGCCTGCCTGCGAAAGTGAATCTGATTGCCTGGAATCCCGGGCCGGACATCGCCTACAGCACGCCTCAGCCCGGGGCGGTCGAGACATTTCAGCGAACATTGGTGGGGGAGGGAATTCCGGTCTACCTCCGCCAGCCCCGCGGCCGCGACATCTTCGCCGCTTGCGGTCAGCTCAAGCGCACCGTCGAAGCCTAAAGCGCGAGCCGTTCCAAAATTGCTGCGCCCCCCACGACTCGGCGTGTAAGATTCTTGCATTAGCTGCCAACTACGGGAAGTTAGAATTCGTCCAATCTCACGGGCGGCGTGCAAGCCACCCGCGGAAAGGTCTTTGCCATGCAACGGTACCGTCTGATTGTTCTTCTCGGATTCCTCTTAGCATTCAGCTTTGTGGTTTTCGGTTCGCCTGCGCTGGCCGCCACGCCGTCCTTTACCATCACAGGTACCAACGTGACCATGTCCTCCAGCACTTCCAGCGGAGCTGGTTCCAGCTCATTCACGCTGACGTCGGTCAACGGCTACACCGGCACTGTTTCCGTCCGTTGCGCTCCTCCTCTTTTGTCTCCTCCTCCTCCGGGCGGGTTGAAGGTGCCCTACTGCGGTAATGGAGGCCTTGGAGCCGGTGCAATACCAGTTCAGCCACCCATTACGCTCACCGCCAATGAGGTGGTGATGGGAACCATTCCCTTCTTTAACTCTCCTGTCCCTTGCAGCAACCCTTGCCCCGCAAGCCTGCCGCAGCACCGGGGCCATGGGCTGGCGCAAGGCCTGGCCCTTGCCGGTGCGCTGCTGTTGGGCTTTGGTTTCCGGCGGAGAAGAGCTCGCTGGCTCACGCTGACTTTGCTCGCTATAGGCGCACTGGCCGGTCTGGCGGGAATCAGTGCCTGCGGCGCCAACAATAACGTCGTGACGCCGGGGACCTATGCCTACACAATCACAGCGACGGACGTCAGCACCTCTGTGTCCGTGACCACGTCGGTCAGCGTGATGGTGCCATAGGCCGTGTTTGGCCGGATTTGAAGTGCCTGTCCCGGTGTCTCGCGGCCCGAGCGCAAGCGAACCCGGCTACTGGTTCGGCGGCATCGCCAGCGGTTTCACGCTGCCGCAGTCGGGGCCTTTGTATACAGAGGTTGACTGCGTCGTCATGTCAATCGGGCTGGTGGTCGATCCCGTCTGCGTGGTTCCCGTTATGTGCACCGTCGTCTTGGTGGTGTTGGCGTCTACAAACGTCGTCTGCACCGTCCCGGTCGCGTTCATCTGTCCCGTACAGACCATGTTCGCGGTCATGCCGGTCGGCGTCATCACGACATTGGTCATCGTGCAGTTTCCCTTGGACGGGCTGGAGGACGGGCCGCCGTACTTGTCGATCATCGCTTGGGTCACGCAAACCTGCATCGTTTGCGGCGGGATCTGCGGCATGTGCATCCCAGGCGGCAACTGCGGCGCGCTGGCCCCGCCCATGCTAATGGTGACCGTCTCCTGCCACAGGCCCGGCTGCTGCTTTGCCTGGCCCTGTCCAACTGCCGAAAGTGCAATAAGACAAACAGCCAACATCAACGAAACTTGCATCTTGCTCATACTTCCTCCTCGCAACCTAATCCCCGGAGTACAGGTAATGTAAGCGCGTGCATCGACTCTATCTCATCGCGTCGCCGGCTGAAAAGAATCTTTTTTACTGAGGATTTTGCGATTGTCCTGCTTGCTGCCGCGCCAGCTCCAGCACAGCGTCGGCTACGCGACTGGCCATGTGGCGCACTACGTTCCCCTCGCTGGCAAAGTCGGCGGCGATGCAGCGCACGCCCAGCGCCTCGATGCGCTCGATATCGGGCACAATCGGCGCCGCGCCCTCAGCCGCATACCGGGCCAGAGTTTCAGGAGAGAATTGCCCCGTGTTCACAATCGCGCAGTCGAAGATGTGCGTCCGAGTATGGTCGTAGATGCGCTCGATATGTTCTGAGGCGGTCAGATTCAAGCTCTCATTCGCTTGCGTCATCAGATTGCAGATAAAGACACGCAATCCGCGCGCCGCTCCCAATGCCGACGGGATTCCATCCACCAGAAGATTGGTGATCAGAGACGTGTACAGCGAGCCCGGCCCGACCGTAATCAGGTCGGCGCGCTCGATAGCCTCCAGCGTCTCCGGCAGCGGAGCCGGATGAGGCGGATCGAGCGTCAGCTCCACGATGCGCCGCCGGCTGGCGGTGATTTTGGTCTCCCCGCGCACCACCGAGCCGTCGTCCATGTTCGCCACGAGTGTGGCATTCGCCTTGGTGGCGGGATAGATGCGGCCGCGCGTGGCCAGGATCTTTGAAGCCAGTTGCACTGCCTGAGCAAAATCGCCCGTGATCTCGGTGAGCGCGGCCACAAACAGGTTTCCGAAGTTGTGACCTTTGAGCCCTTTGCCGCTCCGGAAGCGATGCGTGAACAGCCGCGCCAACAGATCCTCTTCTTCGCTAAGCGCAACCATGCAGTTGCGCAGATCGCCCGGCGGCAGCATGTTGAAGTCCTCGCGCAACCGGCCCGACGAGCCGCCGTCGTCGGTCACGGTAACCACGGCGGCCAGGTCGGCGATGGCATTGGTGGCGCCGGGGCTTTGTCCCGGTGCCGGGACGTGGCGGCGCAGCCCGCGCAGCAGCGTGGAAAGGCCCGTTCCCCCGCCGATGGCGACCACCCGCAACGGACGGAGAGCGGACGGGCCGGCAGTCTCGGGCTTCGACACCCGTGCAAGTTCACCGTTTGCGCTGACAGTGTTCAAAGCACGCCCTACGGAACTTCAGGATAAAGCAATTCAGTAAAGCGCGGATCGTCCACCATGTTCTGGAAGTCGTTGTCGACGCGTGCCTGGAGCCGGTTCCTGGGGTTCAGTTCAATGGCTCGCGCCAGGTTGGAGAGGCAGTCCTGGACATGGCCCGTGATTGCTTCCAGCACCGCCAGCCCATAAAGCGCGTAGTCCGCATCGGGGTGGTCGGTCAAAATATAGTTGAATTGTTCGCGTGCTTCCTCGTAGTAGCCGGTGTTCAACTGCGAGACGGCATAGTCGTAATTCTCCTCGGGAGTCTGAAACGACAGGTTCGTCTTCTCCAGTTGCCGGCGGCAAGTGGTGATGTACACCCGGCACCGGTCCTGAATCTCCACGGGCGCTTCAGGAAGCAACTTCTCCAGAATGCCCAGCGCCCTCTCGTACTTGCCTTGCTGCAGCAGTTGTACGGCGGCCTGATAGTGCTGGAAGACAGGTTCGGTGTGGGCATGGCCTTCGGACTTCCCGGCCAGTGATGAAGATTTCTTGCGGCTGGGCGCCGCGGATCGAGCCTCTTGCGTCATGGATTTACCGGAAGCGTGGATTCCTTTCCCCCTTGCGCCGGATGCTGACCGGACGGGGAACCTTTGTTGGGGTGCAACGCTGCTTAGGCCATGTTTATACGCAGAACCCCGCGTTCCGTCAATGGGGGTGTCCAGGCCGTTCGCTACCGGACCTTTTGCGCAGCGGTTTTCCCGTAGATTGCCGGGTTCAGCGAGGGGTCGTTGTACATCTTCAATTGCCGGTAAAGCTTGAAGCGCCGCGACCCCTTCAGCGTCTCACGCCACAGCGCATCCAGGCACCCGGCCAGGTCATCGCGCTGCTCTTCGAGAATGGCAAGGCGCTCGCGATTGCGTGTCGCGTGACCCGCCGGCGCATCCGGCCGTTCCGCCTCTTCGCGCGTGTGATAGATCTTCAGCGCCAGGATGGAGAGCCGGTCAATGATCAGTCCCGGCGACTCGGAATGGAGCGGCGCTGCGGGATTCGGCAGGCCGCGCTCTTCCAGCCAGCTCTGCGTCGCGCGGTCCAATTCCTCCATCAAATCGTTGCGCAGTTGATTGGTCCGGTCGATCCGCCGCTTCACCGCAGCCAACTCCGCATCTGATGCGCCGGGCGCGCGTGCCTCGTCCTCGATGTGCCACAGGTCGAAGTTGGCGCGATGCTGGCGTGTCACGAGGCTGAGCCAATTGTCGCCGTCCGCGCCGCTTCCTGCTGCCGCGCCGGAGGACGATCCTTCCACTCCCCGAACCGGCGGCGCGTGCCATCTTCGCGTCATCTCGTCCTGCAGTGCAACAGTCTCCATTGCCGAAACCATCTTCAGGTGTCCTTTTCCTCGCGCGGCGCTCACTGCCGCAGGCTCCATCGTAGAACGCCCACAGAGGAGAGGGAAGAGACGAGTCCCTTATTCTCAATCCGCTGCAAAAACATCGGGCGTAGCACCCGGCTTCATGATCTTCCGGGTATGCTGAGACGCGCGCCTTGATTTGGTCCAAATCCACCCTTCAATACGGGGATCACGTCATGAAGGTTGGCAAGATTGTTTCGATCGCCGTCTGTGGGGCGGGCGTCATTGCTCTCGGAGCCGTTGCCGCCGTCTTCGTCGTTTTCGGCTTTTCAAAGAACGCGCAGCAGCAGAATTCTGCGCCTCCACGGGGCCCGCAAATGGTGGAGTAATTTATCTGCTGGATGTCAACACCGAAACCGCAAAGCCGCTCTAGCCAGCGGAGGCAGGCGGCCCGGGTCTTGAGAGCGTCAACTCACTACGACAAGGGGAGCTCCAATTCTGGATTCTCACACCCGGGAATGCACGCACTAATTCGAGAAAACGGCAAAAATCAGCAAGACGGCGATAAACAACGCAGCCACCAGCCAGATTGCCACCAGCGGCGTTGCCGCCTTGCATAGCGGTGGGGGCGTCCACGGGACCGCGTGATTCCCGAACACAGGCTGCAACGCATATTTCAGCTTGGCCGAAGGCTCGCCGAATCTCAGGTACCGGGGCAGCGTCTTCAGCGTCCAGGTACGGCGGGTCAAGTCGACATAGGGGCCGGTCCAATCGGGATCGAAAGAAAGACCCCCCTCGCAGTAATCCGACGCCCGCCACACGGCTGCTGTCGCTGCGCGTGAATTCAGGCAGGGGCTTCGGGAAGAGGGCCTCCGCTCGGCGGCGAGTCGTTTCGCGGGCCGCATGGTCGCCAATCCCAAGGTAAACGCAGAGATGGCAATTCTCGTAATGCTAACGATCCGTGCGGGCAATCGCGAGACTTTGGACCTGAGCCACCAACTCGAGCAAGCAGCTGCATTTAAAGCCGTTACCTTGTGCAAAACTAATTGTTGATAACATACCGACTAGTCGGTATGTTAAAAGTGATTGGCGGTTACACCATGACAGTGCGCCACGAAAAGCTCGCCCTCTCCCGCAAAAAGCTCCTCGACGCGTCTCTTTTTGTCATCCGCGCCAAGGGATACGAGGCCACAACCGTCGACGACATCTGCGCCGCCGCCGCCCTGAGCAAGGGCAGCTTTTTCCATCACTTCAAGAGCAAAGAAGATCTCGCCCTTGCCGCTGCCGAGCACTTTTCAACATTCGCCGAGAGCGTGTTCTCGACCGCGCCGTACCGCGCGCTGCCCGATCCCGTTGAGCGCCTGCTCGGCTACGTCGACTTTCGCAAGGCCATCCTGATGGGCGAACTTCCGCAATTCACCTGTCTGCTCGGCACCATGGTGCAGGAGACCTACGAAACTCATCCCAGCATTCGTGCCGCCTGCGACAAATACATCACGGCGCACGCGGCAACGCTCGAGGCAGACATCGCCGAAGCCATGTCCCGGAGCGCCGCGCCGCCGGAATGGACTCCGCACAGCCTCGCCTTCTACACGCAGGCCGTGATTCAGGGAGCCTTCATCCTCGCCAAAGCGCAGGGCGGCGCCGGTGTTGCCGCCGCGTGCCTCGATCACCTTCGCCGCTACCTCGAATTCCTATTCGTTCCACCGCAACTTGCGATCCCCGCGCAAGCCCAAACCCACTTCGCATAGGAGGTCCCGTCATGAACGCAACCCTGAACCTGACCCACACGCCCGAAGCCATCCAATTCCCCGAGACGCACTACGTATTCGTCGAGCGCCAGGGGCACATCCCCGCCATCGCCCAGCAAACGTGGCAAACCGTCGGCGCCTTTGGCCGCGAGATTGCGAAGCACAACCGTATCCTCGGTGGCGCCGCGCTCTACAAAACCAACCCTGGTGTCTATCGCGCCGGATTCATGCTCGCCGCAGCGCCGGCCAGCGTTCCCGAGGGCCTCACCTACGTCAAGCTCCCCGCCGCACAGTACAGCCGCTTCACGCTCACCGGCCCGTATGATCAGTTGCCTGAAGCTACGCGCCGCGCCTTCGAAATCGTCGCCGAAAAGAGAATCGCACTGCGCGACGACTTCAACATCGAGCGCTACGTCAACGATCCGTTGACCACGCCCGCGGATCAGCTCATCACCGAGATTCTGTTTCCGACGGTCTGATGCAACTCGACCCGAATGCCGGCGAATGCGAAGTTGCCCGGCACTGTTTTTCGACATTCCCAATCCACTCAAAATCCAACGGAGGTTCCATCATGTCCACCGCAACTCTAAGCGCTCCAGCCTCAACCGACGAGGCCGCAGTCTTCGCCCTTATCAGTTCGCTTCACAAGGCTCACCACGACAAGGACGCCGCTGCCATCGCCGCGCCCTTCGCGCCCCACGCCGTCATCTACGATCTCGAGCCACCGCTTGCACACGACGGCATCTCCATCGAGCGCAAAAGCGCCTGGCTTGCCACCTGGGACTCGCCAATCGAGATTGAGCCGCTCAACTTCAAGATCACGGTCAGCGGCGATCACGCGTACGGCTACGGCTACCTGCGCATGAGCGGACAGAAGAAAGGCGTCGACCATCCCATCAGCTTCTGGATGCGCGAGACCGTCTGCCTTGAGCGCGCTGCCGGAAGTTGGCGCATCGTCCACGAGCACACGTCGGTGCCGTTTTACATGGATGGCAGCCTGCGCCCCGCCTTCGACTTACAACCGTAAACGAGAACGACGCGCCGTCTCTCGCGGCGGCGCGTCGTTCGAACCTGGAAATCGGGAAGGGAAGGACCGCGGCCAGGGGTGGTGAGCTCGCTGGGAATCGAACCCAGGACCCACGCCTTAAAAGGGCGTTGCTCTACCAACTGAGCTACGAGCTCATTAAGGCCGCTCCTTCAAAATTACCACAGCATGAGTTGCGCGGCTTGGATGGGTAGCGGGTCAGTTTGTGGGCTCGGGCTTCAAGTTGGTCTGAAGGCGACCAAAATGGATGCGCGTTTTAGCCCCTCAGGAAGAGTTTATTCAAACTGGCCCATTGCTCTTGGATCTCCGGGAGCAGTGAAGCGATGCCCCTGGGCTATTCTCAGAGCTCTCAAATCTGTCCTCAACTTCACGACATTCTGAAGCGCGTGATCCACCGCGGCCAATTCTTCCAGCATGGTAATCGGCGCTGCTGGTACTATGGTACCCGCAGCTCGCCTGGAGTTCGATTACTAACTGGGGATCGGAACTCGCATCACGCGGGAAATGCGGTGTTTTGTGCGGTTTAGATGGCAAGAAAGTGCTATTGTTCAGCCATCTGCGGAGCCTCTACGATTGCCGGTAAGAATCACCGCCATCGGGGTGCGCATTCCCGCTGTACCGAATTGCAACAGCCGCGTCTGGGCTCTGTGAGAATGGGAAATCGTGCGATGGCGGAAGTTGCTGGGATGGGCCATGACCGAGCACAAAGGGCAGTTCGACCCGAACGAGACCCCGGAAGACGTGGCGTCGCTATACACCTGGGCGAATCTGCACGGCGCTAAGTACCGCGACTTTTCCGCGTCGCGAGCGCAAACACGCGAGAAGGCCCGGCAACGCGTTGAACAAGCCATGGAAGAGGAACGTCAGCGCGCGCACCAAAACGCCGACCCAAAGCGCGCCGAAGACGAGGCGCGCAAAGTGGAGTTCGCAGCACAGCAGGGCACTCAACAAGGCGCCTGGCAGCAATCACGGCTCGATCCCTCGCCGGCATCGCCCGCTGCGCCGTCTGACCGGCCGCATTCAGAACATCCCGGCCGTGAAGATATGGCCTCGGCGCTCCGCGGCCTTGCCGTGCCGCCGTCATACCGGGCAGCGGCAAACGCACCGCCGGTAATGCGCGAGGAAAGTCATGTGCCGCGGAATCCCACGGCGACCCCTGAACCAAGTGAGAGCGCAAGCCGTCCGGCATGGTTGATGCCGGAACGCATCCGGACCGCAGCCCAGCCCGGTGTGCCCCCGACACCGGAGGATACGTTGGAAGGCTCGCGCGAACGCCTTGCCTCGCGGTGGTTCGCTCTGCGAGGCGTGCTTGAAGGCAGCCTTCCGCCAGCGCAAGCTACGCCGGCGCCCACGACCGCACGCGCTCCCGTGATGGCCGTCTTTTCGCTCGCCGGCGGCGTAGGCAAAACCAGCCTCGTAGCCACGATGGGCCGCGCCCTTTCAGCTCGCGGAGAACGAGTTTTACTCGTGGATACCGCAGCCTACGGATTGCTGCCGTTTTTCTTCGGCGCCTGCGATCAACGTCCCGGAATGTTGCGTACCTTCAGCCCTCCCGCTTCCAGTGGCGATGCCCCCATTCAGATGATCACGCTCGATCCCGAGGCCTTCGTCCCGGACACAGCCGCCCAGGAATCTCTCACGGCGGAGATTGCGAAACACGCGCGCGGAGTGGGCCGCGTCATCATCGATCTGGCCACTGCTTCAGGCGCCACCACCCGCCGCATCATGCGTTTATTGCCGGAGGTGCTCGTGCCGTTGCTCCCCGATATGAACTCCGTGGTCAGCGTCAGCTCCATCGATGCCTTCTTCGACCACAACGGCGGCGCGCCCGGCAAGTCGTCTCTTCCGCACTATGTGCTCAACCAGTTTGATTCCTCGCTTCCTCTGCATCTCGATGTGCGAGAGGTGCTGCGTGAACAGTTGGGCGAACGTTTGCTCCCCATTGTGCTGCGTAGCAGTCCGGCTGTCAGCGAGGCGCTGGCTGAAGGCATGACCGTGATGGATTATGCTCCCAACTCCGCAGTGGCTGAGGACTTTGCCAGCCTGGCGGGATGGGTGAAGAGCCTCTCCGCGCCTGCAAGCACCAGCTTCCGCGGCGTGCGCTGGAGCGAGCGATGACCCCATCCGCTCTCTGGCAAGACATCGGGGCGGGGGAGAATCTCTTCACCAGGACAATCCGGTTGCTCTTTCTCATCGCGGCCGCGGTGATCTTCTGTTTTCTTGCTGTTTTGCCAATGACCTGGGAGCAACAGGCGGTCCTGGGGTTGGTGAGCCTTTTGGCGGCGCTGATTATGGCGCGCTGCTCCGACTCCTATCTGGTCACGCTCACTCTCATGATGCTGTCCATGTTCTGTACCTTCCGCTACGGATACTGGCGCGTCTCGCAGGTGATCAAGTTCTTTCAGGACCCGGGCAATCACTGGGGAGCTCTGGACGTCTTCTTTATCCTGTGCCTGCTGCTTGCCGAGGCTTTCGCATTCGTCATTCTCTTCCTGGGCTACTTTCAAACCATCTGGCCGTTGCGCCGGGCTCCGGTTGCGCTGCCTGAGAATCCCGGCGACTGGCCGGAGATCGACGTTCTCATCCCCACATACAACGAGCCGCTCGACGTGGTGCGCTATACCGCTTTGGGCGCGCTCAATATGGACTGGCCGGCCGAAAAACTGCACGTCTACCTCCTCGATGACGGCCGGCGCAAGGAGTTCGAACGGTTTGCCTTCGAGGCCGGCATCGGTTACAGAACCCGGCCCAATAATCAATATGCCAAGGCGGGCAACATCAACACCGCGCTCAAAACTATGTCTTCTCCGTTGGTCGCGGTCTTCGATTGCGATCACGTCCCCACGCGCAGCTTTTTGCAGATGACGGTGGGCTGGTTCCTGCGCGATCCCAAGCTGGCTGTCCTGCAAACGCCCCATCACTTCTATTCGCCCGACCCGTTTGAGCGGAATCTGGAACAGTTTCACCTGATTCCGAACGAGGGTGAGCTTTTTTACGGGGTCGTCCAGGACGGCAACGACTTTTGGAATTCTTCCTTCTTCTGCGGTTCCTGCGCGGTCCTGCGCCGCGAAGCGTTGGATGCGATCGGCGGCATCGCCGTTGAGTCCGTAACCGAGGATGCGCACACTTCTCTGCGAATGCAAATGGCTGGCTGGAACACGGCCTACATCAACATTCCGCAGGCTGCCGGACTGGCCACTGAGCGTCTCTCGGCACACATCGGGCAGCGCACTCGCTGGGCGCGCGGCATGATCCAGGTCTTGCGCATGGAAAATCCGCTCTTCGCTCGCGGGCTCAAGTTTCCTCAGCGGCTTTGCTACTTCAACGCCGTGGGACATTTTCTGTATGCGGTGCCGCGCCTCATCTTTCTCACCGCGCCGCTCATCTACCTGCTCCTCGGTCACACCAACATTCCCGGCTTCTGGGCCGCCATTCTGGTCTACGCATTGCCTCACCTCATCCTCTCCAACGTCACCAACGCGCGCATTCAGGGCGAGCATCGGCATTCCTTCTGGAATGAGATCTACGAGACCGTGCTGTCGCCATACATTCTGCTGCCGACCATGATGGCGCTCATCAACCCCAGACTGGGCAAATTCAACGTCACGGCCAAGGGCGGAGTGGTCAAGCGGACCTATTTTGATTCCCGGATTGCGCAACCGTTTCTGGTCATGCTTCTCCTCAACATCGCCGGCCTGATCGTTGCCATTCCGCGCTTCTTTATCTGGGACGCAGACCGCCGCGGAACAGTGCTGATGAATGTGATGTGGTGCTTCTTTAATATGGTGATTCTCGGCGTCTGCATAGCAGTGGCGCGCGAGTTAAGGCAGCTTCGCACTACGGTTCGCATCGACGTTGTGACACCACTTGTCATCAAGCTGCCTGACGGAAGATGGATCGCCGGTGAGACCATCGATATGTCCAATGGCGGCGCGGGCATCCGCCTCGACGGGGCTCCCGCTGTCGCGCCTGAGTCGCAGGTACGCCTGGCTTTTCCGCTTCCATCGGTCGCCACCGATCTGCACGCTGCTGTGGTTTCCCTGGATGGATCGGTGTTGCGCGTTCGCTTTGAAAAGTTGACGATCGCAGAGCAGGAAGTTCTCGCCCTTGCACTTTATTCGCGCGCCGATTCCTGGCTCGGATGGGGCGAAGCTCGGGAAAGCGACGATGTGCTGCGCAGCCTGGGCCGCATCTTCCAGATCTCCATGCGCGGCCTCAAGGCCACATTCCTTAGCGCGTTGGGCGATAAGGACAATTCCGCCCGGAAATCCAACCCGCTCTCGATTGCCCGATCGGTGATGATCCTGTTCATGGCTGCAATTCTCACCGCCGCAGCGCCAAAAGCCCTCAGTCAATCGCAACCGCCGTCGCCTAACTCCGCCAACTCCGCTGTCCCTCCCGGCCAGTATCGTGACACCTTCACCCTCGCCGAAGCCGGTTCGCCACAGATCGAGCTGCACGGCATCGACAGGACGCACAATATCTACTTCGCGCTGCCGCAAACCCACGTGGCGCGCACCGCCAGGATTCACATCAACTACGGCTTTTCACCCTCCCTCATTCCACAACTGAGCCAACTCAAGCTCCTGATGAACGGAACGCTCTTTGCCACCATCCAGCCCACTCCGGGGAAGTTCGGCGGCTCTGATGGCAGCGACACCGAAGCCGACGTCACCATTCCCCCCGAGCTGCTGGTGCACAACAATTCCCTGACCATCGAGTTCATCGGCCACTACACCATGACCTGCGAGGATCCCGCCAACACCGCGATCTGGGCTCGCGTTCACCGCAGCACCTACCTCGACATTCGCGGCGATCTGCTGCCGTTCGCCGACGATTTGAAGCAACTGCCCGTGCCCTTCGTCGATCCGGCGGTGATGCAGCCCGTCAGCCTTCCTGTCGTCTTTCCCGCGCCGCCCTCGTATCAAGCGATTCAGGCTGCGGGCATCGTCGCCAGCTATTTCGGCCTCGTCTCCGAGGGCCGCCCCGTGCGCTTTCCGGTGCGCATCGGATCCATTCCCCAAGGCAACGCCATCGTCATCGCCGAGAACCCCGCGAATCTTCCTGCCGGCCTGAATCTTTCTGCTGTGAATTCGCCGACCGTGGCCATGCGCACCAACCCCAACGATCCTTACGGCAAGATTCTCATTGTGTCGGGTGCGAATGCCGATGACGCCGTGGTTGCGGCTCAGGCCATCGCTTTGCACATCGACATGCTGAGCGGCGCCCAGTCCCCCATCAACAATCTCCAGCTGCCCGGCAAGCAGGCCCCTGACGCCGCGCCGCGCTGGGCCCGCACCGATCAAACCATCCTCCTCTCGGACTACGCAACGGCCGAGCATTTGCAGGGCGATGGCTCGGCTCCGCTTAACGCCTACTTCCGCATTCCTCCCGACCTCTACTACGACGCGGGCAGACCCAACACCAAGCTGCATCTGGAATATCGCTACAACTCCATTCCCATCGGTCCCATCTCCAGCTTGCAGGTGCGCATCAACGACGCGTTCCTCGGCGCTGTTCTCCTCGCTCCAGGGCAGGAGACCTCCCGACCGACACAGATGGACGTGCCTGTTCCCGTGGTGAACCTGCGCCCGTTCTCAAACACGATGTCGTTCGACTTTACCTTTCAACTGCACAGGCAACAGAATTGCCAGGACACGACGCCAATCAACCTAGAGGGCGCAATCCTGCGCAATTCCTACCTGGATCTGCGTGGCTATCCTCACTGGGCGCCGATGCCCAATCTCGAAATCTTCTCCAATGCCGGATTTCCGTTCACGCGCCTCGCCGACCTGAGCGAAACTACGGTCGTGCTGCCGCCCGCTCCCACCGAGCAGGAGATCGAAACCTTCATCACGCTCATGGGTCACTTCGGCCGCCAAACCGGCTCTCCCGGCTTACGCGTGACCGTGGCTGGCCCTGACGCCCTCCGCAACGGCGCCGCCACTGACTTTCTCATCATCGGCTCCGGCGACGATCAACCCGCATTCGACGAGCTTGGAACTCATCTCCCGGTCTCATTGCGCAGCGGACAAATCCAGGTGCAGGATACGCAGGGCTTCTTCGTTCGCCTCCTCCACAACGCCTGGTGGAAGCTCCGCTCCAACCAGCACGCAGAGTCCGGCGAACTCACGGCCGGTGGCAATCCCGATGCCGTGATCGAAGGCATCGAGTCTCCCTATGACATCGGCGGAAGCCGCAGCATCGTCGCCATTCACCTCAAGGATTCGACCACGTTCGAACCCTTCATGGACACTTTCCTCGCCGTGCAGCAGTCCCACGAAATCTCCGACTCCGTTTCCGTTCTTCACGGAACCGAGTTTCATTCCTTCCGCGTTGGATCGCCGGTCTATTATGTGGGTGTTTTGCCGTGGTGGACGCAGTTGCGTCTGTGGGCCGCTGAGTATCCATGGCTGATTGCGGTGGTGGTTCTCGTTCTGGCGTTTCTGGTTGCCGTCTGGACCCGGCAGTGGTTGCGGGCCAAGGCCAGAGCGCGTCTGACGTTGATGGAAGACTAGTGTCCTGTCTCTGAAGTTCGCATCAAAAATGCTCCGTCATCCTGAATGAAGGTCGCCGCGGCGACGAGTGGAAGGATCTGCGGTGTATCCGGCGGCGGGCAGGGTCATTTTTCCGAGGCTGGGTGAAGGCGGCTCAAGTCACACGAAATGTTCGGTTTTATGCGACCTCAACCCCGCGAAATGGAGCAGAGATCTTTCGCGAATACCCACCAAATGGTCAATGATCCTTTCGCGAATCGTGGAGTGGTGGGCAAGGAAATTACCCGACAACGGGGTCAATGTGTCAACGATATTTCGCGAATCGAGGCAAAAGGTCAAGAGTAATTTCACGGATAGCGTGTTTGAGCACGCTTAGCCGGGGTTCCCCGCGCCTCGGCGGCCCTATTTGCGCCGTTTCAGCGCGATTTTGCCCGCTGGCCCGCGCTCGCTCGTGCCGGTGCGCTCTCTCGCTCCCGGCTTCTCCGTCCTTTTCACCCGGATGCTAGAATTGCCCCGTTCGCAAGGAGAACGACTTATGAGAACCGATCGTTGGCTGATTGCCTCCCTGGTGCTGCTGGTATCCGGCGTCTGGAGCCTTTTTGAATGGTGCCACGGAACCGCGGGCCTCAACTTCGCCTATCCTGTGGCCGGGACCAAGCTCTCCATTGACATCACCAGCACGGGAGCGCCCGTGCTCGCCGGCATTCCTCTGGTCTTTTTCGGTCTGCTGTTCCTACTCATCGCGTTGCTCGCCGCTCTTCTCGCCCTGTTCCGCCCGTCCGTTCGCCCCAGCAAACCAGCCGAGCCAACTCCCTCGACATCCGTCTCCAAAACGAGCTGACTCGCGGCCCGCGAAGCCATAGCCCGCGTTCCCCCGCCGCACCTGTCCAACCGCACCCCAAAGGACTCCTTCTCATGAACGACCAGAAGATTTACCGCATCGCCGGCTTCAGTGCTCTGGCCTGCATCGCCACCTTCTTCATAGAATTTCCCTTCTACCTCGTCCGCACCCACGTCCCCGGCCTGGCGGAGTCCAGCAAGTACCCCGATTACGCCGCCCGGAACGCCACCAACATCATGAGCTGCGTCTTCCTCGATCTCATCATCCTCACGCTCATCATGGTCTTCATGGCCGGCGTCCGACACCTCATCCGCCAGGCCAATCCCCAGCACGAGTGGCTCGCCACCCTCTTCTTCGGCGTCGGCCTGATCTACGTCGCTCTCACTTTCGTCGCCGACTCCTTCCAGGCCTCCATCGTCATCGACGCCTTCGATCTTCCCCCCGACGGCGTCATCATGCGCGCCATGACAGAGAGCACGTTGCTCCTGTATGGCTCCATCGCCCTCTGGCTCATGGCCGTCTTCATGGCCATCCTCAGCTACGTCACTCTCTTGAGCGGCGTTCTTCCAAGATGGTCAGCCTGGGTTGGCTACGCCTGTGCTCTCGTCTGCCTGGCCTTCGTTCCCACCATGTTTGTGCACCACGTCGATATGTTCGGCCTTTACAACCCAGCCTGCTTGGGCGCCCAGGCCTTCGCCAACGGCTTCCCCCTGGCTGCCTGGATGATCACCGTCGGCATTCTAATGATTCGCAAATCCGGCCAGCGCGATCCCGCCGCGCCCTGAACTCAGCTTCTCAGCCGAAGAGTCGACGTTCTATCAAGTTTAATGAGTGGTTCGCTTGACATTATTAATAATATTAAGTAAGGTGGGCTGTGTACTTAAGAAACACGAATCCATTCCAATGACCGCTGACCAAAAACCCGCTTCCGACTGGCAAGAACTGCTGCGCATCGCTCAGGGATCGCCGCTGGTTATCGAGCGCGTCCGGATCCCTGGGAAGCAGATCACTATCGAAGGCCAATTCACGCTGCCCGAGTTAGCCCGGCTCAGCATCGACGACCAGGTCTTCGTCGCCGCGTTCATTCGCTCCCACGGCACCATCAAGGACATGGAGCAGACCTTTGGCGTCAGCTATCCCACCATCAAAGCACGCCTGAACCGCATCTCCAGCCAACTGGAGTTTGTTGAAACCAATCCGGCGCCATCGCGCTCTGAAGTGCTGGACCGACTGAACAGCGGCGAAATTTCCGCCGCAGACGCCATCAGCGCATTGGAGGCTCTCAAGTGATTCCCAACATCGCCGTCCTGGAAATCGAGAACCCGCATTACCACATGCCTCGGCTCTGGCTCCCGCTCTTCCTGCTCTGGATTCCGCTGGCCCTTGTCCTGATCCTGATTTCTCCGCTCCTGCTTATCGCCCTCCTCGCGCTGGCCATGCTAACCGGCGTCAGCCCGTGGCGCATTGTCGCCCTCTTTTGGAACGTTCTGTCGAGCCTGTCCGGCACCCACGTCCACGTCACCGCGAACGGCAACAAAGTCCTGGTGCGCATTTTGTAGCTGGAGGCTTCGCGCCGCTCATTCACTCATTCGCTCTTTCACTTTTTCACTCTTTCACTCATTCAGTTCCGCCGGAGGGATCCATGAACGAGAATCGCCGACAAATTCTGGAAATGCTGGCCGCAGGGAAGATCACCGCGGACGAGGCCGAGCGCTTGCTCGCCGCTCTGGAGCCCGACTCCACTGCCTCTGCAGGCGACTTTACCGGCAACACCGCTGGCTCCCATGGCGGGAGAGGCGCGGGCGTGAAAACGCACGCGAAATACCTCCGCGTGCTGGTCGAAGCCGACGAAAAGATGACCGGGATGAAAGGCCCCACGACGGTCAACGTCCGCGTGCCCATGCAGCTGCTGCGCGCCGGCGTGCGCCTGGCCAGCCTGATTCCGGTCCAGGCCCAGGAGCAACTGGACGAGGCTCTCAACCGCCACGGCGTGCCGCTCACGGTGTCGCAGATCAAACCGGAGAACCTCGAGGAACTGATCGATCACCTCGAAGACCTCACCGTCGACGTGGATGGCAAGGATGGGAACGCAACAAAGGTGCGCGTGTTTTGCGAGTGAGCAACGAAGCCTGGAGAAGGGAAGGGAACGGAGGCCGCGCGTTGTCCGGCGTTCTCCCTTTCCACTGGAAGCAAAACGGCGCGCACCGCTACTGACGTGTTCTTTCTGTTCCCTGATCCCTGTCTGTTTCACTGCCGCCTGAGCGGCTTCTGCATCGGTACTACCTGCACGCTCACGTCGCGCACTTCGGCGAGGAACCGGTTGAGCACCGACCCGTGCCAGAGGATGTCCCAGCGCGTCCGCGCCGACTGACCGAAGACGACGTGCGAGATGTTCTCCTGTTGCGCAAACCGGATCAGCGCGTCGGAGACGTTGCGGTCCGTGAGCGTCACCACTTTCGCGCCCAGATCGCGCGCCATCCGCAAGTATTCCTCGAGCCGGTCATACGCCTCCGGATCGCTATGGCCTTTATCATCCGGCCGGCTGACATACACCGCGTACCAATTCGTCGCCAGGCGGCCGGCGATGCGCGCGCCCACGCGCAACAACCGCTCCGTGCCCGGCCTTGTGCTCAGGCACACCATCACCTTTTCGGGGATGGGCGCCGGTTCCAGCCCTTGCGTCCGGCGGTACTCGGCGGCGCGGTTGCCCACTTGTTCCGCCGTGCTGCGCAGCGCCAGCTCGCGCAACATGTTCAGATTGCCCTTGCGGAAAAAGTTGGCCAGCGACTGCTCCACCTTTTCCGGAGCGTAGATCTTCCCTTGCCGCAGCCGGTTGCGAAGTTCGTCTACGGTGACGTCGACGTTGACCACCTCGTCAGCGCGCTTGAAAAAGCTGTCGGGGACGGTCTCGCGGATGGTGGTGTTCGCGGAACGGTTGACCGCGTCGTTCAGAGTCTCAAGATGCTGGATGTTCACCGCCGTCATCACGTTGATGCCCGCGTCGAGCAGCTCCAGCACGTCTTCATACCGCTTGCGGTTCTTGCTGCCGGGAACGTTGGTGTGGGCCAGCTCGTCCACGATCACGGTCTGCGGATGACGGGCCAGGATCGCGTCCACGTCCATCTCTCTCAGGTTGACGCCGCGATAAGGAATCACCTTCTGCGGCACGATCTCGAGATCGCGGATGCGGACCTCGGTTTCCTTGCGCCCATGCGGCTCCACGAGCCCAATCACCACGTCCACGTCCTGCTGGTGCTTCATGTTATAGGCGTCGTTCAGCATGTCGTAGGTCTTGCCTACGCCGGGCGCGGCACCGATGTAGATGCGCAGTTTGGCGGGCTCCGGCGCATTCTCAAGTTTGATCTCGGCCATCGCTCAGCCCACCTCGACAGGATGACGGACGCTTTCCACCACGGCCACAGGAAGGGTGAAGCGGAACGTCGATCCGTGCCCCAGCCGGCTTTCCACGGCGATCTGGCCGCCCAGCGACTCTACCAACCGCCGAACCAGCGCCAGGCCAAGCCCCGTGCCCTTCTCTGAGAAGGGATTGAACCGGTCGAAGATTGCGCTCAGCCGCTCCGCCTCGATGCCCCGGCCGGTATCGCGCACGCTGAACTGCACAAAGCTCTTGATCTCTTCGGCAGCCAGAAGGATCTCGCCGTTCTCCGGCGTGTACCGCACTGCGTTCGACAACAGGTTGTCGAGAATGGACCGCAACGCGCGGCGATCGGCCTCGACCGCAGCCAGATCTGCGTAAGCGCTCACCTCCAGCCGGATGTGCTTCTTCGCGGCCTCGTCGCAAGCGTGGTCGCGGGCCTCGTTCAAAACTTGCAGCGGCCGCAACCGCTCCAGTTTGGGTTCGCGCTTGCCCGTGTCCAGTTCCGCCACTTCCACCAGGTCGCTCATCAGGTCTTCCAGTTGTTCCGCTTCTTTGCTGGCCGTGGCCACGAGATCGGCCTGCAGCGGGTGCAGCTCTCCGCCAAAGCCCTGGGCCAGCGCGTAGAGCCCGCGCCGCAACTGCAGCACCGGGTCGCGCAGCTTGCGGCTGGCTACCGCAATGAACTGCGTCTTGAAGCGGTCGGTGTCCTGCAAGCTGGTCACGTCTTCAAGCGTCGTCACCGCGCCCAGCAGCCTGCCGTCGGAGTCGCGCATCGGTGTCGTGCGCAGGCGGTAGCTGCGCTCCTGCTGCCCGATCCGCATCGGCAGCATCGACGCATCGCCCTCGGCGGCAACCGCTTTTTGCATGGATACAGCGTCCTGGATTGCGCTCAGAATCTTCTCCCCGCCGGGCGTATTCGCCAGGGCCATGCGGTCGCCCGCGGCTTCGCCCAGCAGCTCCGCCGCCGCCTGGTTCACCTTCAGCACGTGCCCCTTGCCGTCGGTCACGATGATGGGTTCGAAGATCGATTGCAAGACTGCGTCGGAGAGCTGAAACTCCATCTGCCGCCGCCCGGCTTCGGTATCGCGCATCTCGCGGAGTCGCACCGCGATCCGGCTCAGCTCGCTTGCGATCACACCAAAGCTGTCCCGGCTGCTCCATTCCACACGGTGTTCCAGATTGCCCTGGGCGATGCGGTGTGCATCGCGCGCCAGCGTGCGGATAGGCCACAGCACAAAGTAAATGGTCGCCGCTGCGATCACCAACGCAGCCACACTTACCGCGTAGGCCAGGTGAATCTGCCCTGCCGCCGCCAAAACCTTGCGCGTGACGGCCACCAGCCCCACCGTCAGGCAGGCGAGGAGCACACAGCCGAGAATCAATCGCTGGGTCAGGTTCAACATGGTCGGTATCCGGTCCGGAGAATCGTAACTCATTCATTCTCGCGGATGCAGCCGCAACCTGCAAAGCCCGCGTACCGCCTGGTCCACTCTGAGTTCACGGGATTTGGCAAACCGCCAGCAAGCCATTGTGCCATCGGCAGACGAGGCCGGCGGGCTGTGGGTACGAGACCAGCACCCAATCCACGCCGAAAGCCGCCTTCAACCGCTCAAAATCGGCGAGCTTGAAGTTGCGCCAGCCTTCCGCCGCCGCCACCTGGCGCGCCCAAACCGGCCCGAGTTCCGGCACCTGTGTTACCACCGCCGCATCTTTCACCGCATCGGCCATTTGGCTGCGCTCGGCCAGCGCGCGAAAGGCGTGATAGTCCTCGCCGGGAGCTTCCATGAAGTGCGGATCCAGAGCGAAGTATGCATTCTCCGGCGTGTTCGTGCGGATCCACGCGAAGGCCTGCGGCCAGGGATTGACCGGCCGGCGCCCCGGCAGCTCCAGATGTTGGCTGCCACGAAACTCGGCCCGCTGCCACGCGAACATGCAGCCGTTTGCCAGGAGCAGAAACACCGCCCAGCGCCACGCACTTCGCTTCAATACAAACTTCCCCAGCAGGCATCCGGCAGTCAGCACAAAAAGGAAATACAGCAAGTGAAGGTAGCGCATAGGCTGCAGCGGCGCCAGCCGCACCAGCGATATCGGCCATAGCAGAACCATGGCCAGGGCCTGGTGAAAGACGCCGTAAGCGAACGCGGCTGCAGCAAAACGGGCGAGCAGGGTTTCTCCGCGCATGCGTGCCACACGCCAGAGCAGCCCGAAGAGCAACAGCGGCGCCAGTGCGCCCAACCACTCGTACCAGGACCATTTGTATAGGTCAAAGTAGGTTCGCGTGTTCAGCGCCTTGCGCCATGCGGGATCGGCGGGCTCGAAGACCCAGCCCAAGGGCATGAATGCTGCCGTCGAATTCCGCAATGCGCGGACCCATGTACGCGCGGAGTCCAGCAATGCTATGGTCAGAAAAAAGCAGAACGAAATGCCAAACGCGGCCATCAGCGGATGCAGCAAAGAGGCAACCAGAAGCAACGGCGCCGCCTGCCAGCGCTTTGCATTCAAAATTCGCCAGATGGCCAGCAAAATCATCGCCGTGGCCAGATTGCGTGGATGCAGATGCTGGTCGGTCATGTACAGCGCGATTCCTGACACGGGAAGCGTGAACATGGCAGCGACCATCGCGACGCCTGCCCAGCGCGCAGTTTCCTCGGCAAAGAGCCGGTTCGCGATCTTCTTCACTGCCCACAAAATCAGAAACAGCGAGACCAGTTGCCAAAACAACTCGGCCCACGCCACCGGCATTCCGGTCCAGCGCACAAAATGGGCCATCCACCCGTCGAAGAGCGTCGCTTCCATTTGCAGCCGGAAGAAATTCGCGTTGTAGGGGAAAAGCGCAGGATTGAGGTCTGCTTTGACCGCTGCTAAATAGATTCCGTCGTCTTCCAGGCCGGGGTGGTAGCCCATCACCAAAAACCCCAGCGCTGTAAAAAGCAACACTCCGAGAAGTTCAAAAGGGAGACGTGTTGTTGTCAGCCGCCAAGTTCCGGCCTTCTCCATCTGAGGTGCAACACTAGACGCCACATCGCCTAGCATACAGTGCTACAACTGCGGCAGCAGCAAACGCAGCAGCAGAAAGCCGCCGACTCCCGCAAAGAAGACCAGGGCCATGCGAATGCCCGGCTCCCGGTTCACCTCGGGCACCAGATCGGTCGCGGCCACATAGAGCGCAACTCCTGCCGAAATCGGCAATCCAAACGGAACCCAACGCGGCACAAGCTGGATCAGCAGCACACCCGCCAGTGTGGCGCCGGCCAGTGCCACTGCGGACCAGAAAGCCGTCGTACGGCCTCGTCCGCTGGCCAGCATCACGCTGGCCATGGTGAATCCCTCCGGAGCCTTATGCAGCAGAATGGCCAGAAAGATCAACCAACCGAGCGAGCTGGAAAGTGCGAATCCTGACCCGATCGCAACGCCATCGAAAAGCGCATGGAAACTCAGGCCCCCCAGCACCGCGTAGCCCGTGCGCTGGGAAACGAATTCGCCAGCGTGCGTTTCTTCGCCAAAGTGAAAGTGGGCGTTGATGGTGTGTTCCAGCAGATGGATGACGCAATAGCCGGCCATGATCAGCCCCGGCCCCAGACGCGCATTCAACCGCATGCTCTCGGGCGCCATCTCCAGCAGCGCCGTGGCCATCAGGAATCCCGCTCCTAGCGCAACAAAGTAGCGCAGATAGCGCTCTATGCCGCGCGCGCGGACCAGCACCAGCCCGCCGGCTACGTCGGCGAGCGCCGCCACCGCGCCGAGAATGAGAGAAATCTTTAGCATGACAATCGCAAACCGTAGACCGTGGGTCGTGATTCGTGGATCGTAATTCCATTCGCCGGGTCGCGGTTCACGACTCACGACTCACGGTTCACGAGCCACGGATCGTTACCCAGAGTGCCGTATATGCAACACGTCCCCGTCCTGCACCACGTATTCCTTGCCTTCCACGCGAAGAGTGCCTTTGGTTCGCGCAGCAGCCTCGGATCCTGCGGCCAACAGGTTGTCCCACCGAATCGTCTCCGCGCGAATGAAGTGATGTTCGAGATCGGTGTGGATCACTCCCGCGGCCTGCGGTGCCTTCGAGCCCACCGGCACCGTCCAGGCGCGGCACTCGTCCTCACCGGCGGTGAAAAAGCTGATCAACCCCAACAGCTCATAACTCTTGCGAATCAGCCGCACCAACCCGCTTTCGTGCAGACCGTAGCTTTCAAGGAAATCCGCCGCCTCGGCGTCGTCCATTTCCGCCAGTTCCGCTTCCACCCTGCCGCAGATGGCGGTCGCGCCGGCATTGGGCCTTTGCGCAAGCGCATCCAGTTGAAAGTGGCTCACAGCCGACTCCAGATCGGAGCCCAACGTCGCGCTTTCGCCAACATTCAGTACATAGAGAATTGGCTTTTGCGACAAAAACATGAAGCCCCGAATGAGCTTCTTCTCTTCCGCCGTCATCTCCAGTTCGCGCAGCGGGATCTCCTTCTCCAGGCACGCCTTTGATCGCAGAAGCAACGCCTGTTCCCGCTCCAACTCGCCAGTGCGCCCCTTCTTCATGTCCTTTTCCACGCGTTCCATGCGTTTTTCTACCTGGCCGAGGTCGCTCAACATCAAATCGAAGTCGACGTTCTTAGCATCGCGCAGCGGATCGATCGGCCCCTCATGTGGAACCGAGTCGTTCTCAAAGGTCCGCAGAACATGAATGAGCGCGTCCACATTGCGCAGGTTCGTCAGATACGCAGTCTCTTTCAGCGCCTCTTTCCCGATCGCCGCAACATCGACGAACTCCACCGAAGCAAAAGTCGTTTTCTTGGGCGAGTAGAGAGCCGAGAGCTTCTCCAGCCGCTCGTCTGGCACGCGCGCCACGCCAATGTGCGCCTCGCGCGGATTCGCGTGTCCGTGCTCCTCCACCTTGGCTTTGGTCAGGATCTTGAACAGTGACGTCTTGCCCACCTGCGGCAGGCCGATAATGCCGGTCTTCATAATCGTTCCATCGTGGCCTCTGCTGAGATTTCATCGCGCGTGCGGGCCTTCCCGATGATACAAGAGCCGGCGGTTCGAAGTTTGCAGATGGCGCGAAGATCTTGAAGCGAACGAACCCTTGCTGCCGCACACTGAAAGGGAGAATTCTCCTCTAATAGATCGCGGTCATTACTGCCGCGGCAATATCCATCGGCCAGTGCGCCACGATCATCGGCGTCAGCCGCCGCGTGCGCATATAGAACAGCATCAACATCAGCACTCCGGGCAGGAATCCTATAAACCGGAACGCCAGGTACTTCCAATCCGGCACAAACGGCAGCGCGCAGTGCTGCAAAGTCCACCAGAAACCCACAAGCATCCACGGAACCCACTTGCGGCCCGTGAGCGCCCGCATCCGCGGCAAAACGTACCCGTTGTATGTTGCTTCTTCTGTTGGCGACCAGATCATCCACCAAACGGTGACGCTGTACACGGTTGCCCAAACCGGCAGCGCATGCATGTGGAGCAAGTACCGATTTAGGGACTGATCGGTGGAACCATATAGCAGCAGCCGCGCCGCGTAACTGCCACCCAGAAAGAACGGGAAGATCAGCAGGAAATATCCCAATCCCAGCCACACATCGCGGCGTCGCTGCATTCGCACAGGTCCCAGAAGATCGCGCAGCCTGATCCCTTCGCGTCGCGTAAAGTACTTCAGCCCCAGTAGACAACCGATGTCGACCAGCGTGCCGTATATTGCCCACCAGTCGCCCGCCGCTCGCCAAGGCGTCGCCTTTCCTCGCTCCAGCAGGATCAACGCGATCAGCGCCTGTAACGCCAGCAGCAAAACCGACCGCGCTGTAACCATGAGCAATGGTCCTGCCCACGTGATCCGCTTCGCGGCGACGCGCTCTCTGATCGCCTGCGGCAAGTTGGCTTGCGCCGCAACTTTACTCGCGGCCCGACCTTCAAAAAGCATGTCACGGCTCATTTGCCGCCGATTCTACTGCCAACCGCAATCCGGTGTCTGTGATAAGCGGGAAACCGACGCCGCTCCTTCGCTCCAGGACGGCGAACCCTCGCCGCGCTGCCCCTAAGGCCGCGTCGTTTCCGCTCGCGCTACAAGCACGACAGTTGCCAGTCCCAGCAGCAGGATGCACTCTTCCACGTGTTCGCTTCGGTTGTGCAGCTTGTTAAAGTGCACCGTGATTGCATTGGACGCGTCGGCGGTATCGATTGCGCCGCCAGCGGCTTTTCGGTCACGCTCCATGCCGGGGATGATGCCGAATTGCGAGTACACGGTACAGGCGATCATCCCGACTACAAGAATCATGGGCGCCAGCACCGCGCGCGGCTTGTATATGCCCCAGGCCGGGGCTAGCGCCATCACCGCGAGCGCCACCATTCCGGAGACTAACCCCATTCCGTGGAGGATTCGGATTAGCTGGCCTACGATAGTGCCGGCTGTGTGGGTATCGGGTTGCAGCGTGGTGAACGTAACGGCGGCAACGACGGGGAAGAAGATCTCCGCGCCCAGCCATACGATCAGCGACAAAGAAAGCAGCGTGCGAAGAAGAGTCTTCATAGATCGTGAACCGTGGTTCGTGAATCGTGATCAGTCTACGCGAATCGCCAGGCGTTCAATGTGAAAGCAGCCGTGTTCCTCGAATCTTTCGCGTGATCCCTGCCCGCTAACCCGCACCCGCTGTCACGAACCACGGTCCACGGGTCACGGTTTACGGTTCACGAGCTTTTCTTCAGCGCCCGCTTCAGCACCGTCTCCAGAGCTTTCTTTTGTTCCGCGTATTCACTTGAAGACAGCGTGCCCGCGATTCTCTCGCTTTCCAGCGCGAACAGCTCTTCCTTGATTACGTTCAGCATCGTTGCGTTCCCGGCGGCGGGCGCGGCGGGCGCGGAATACATCTGCGGGGGTCTCGACGCAGCTACGCCTGAAGGCGTTGCCACTGCTGCCGGCAGAACGGCTCCCGCCATGGCAGGCCTGCGCAGCAGAAATCCCGCCGCAGCCGCCAGCAGCAATGCCAGCCCGCCAAGAATCCACCATTTGTACTTCGAGAGCGGGTCGGGCGTATTGATTGGCACGCCGAGGCCGCCGCCCGGCTGGTTGCCGGGCGCGCCGGCTGTCTGGGCGCCATTGTCGTTTTGCTCCTCGCGGGCGAACGATCCCGTGCCGGAAACCGAGAACTCGACAGTTTGGCCGGGAGCGACGTCCCGCGCCAGGAACGTCTGCACGCTGGGATCTTGCGGCGACGACTCGAAGCCCGATCCGCTTCCCCCGTTAAAAGTAATCGATTTTGGCAGCACAACCCAAACGGTTGCGGCCGGCAGTGTCACCAGAGAATGAAAGCTGTATTTGCCGCTGCTGTAAGGCAGGTCGTACTGGACCTGGAAGAGCGTGCCCTTGCCGCCTTCATCGGGCTGGATAGGGAAGTCGAAGGAGTAGTGGCCTTTCGGCCCGTCGGGATCGAGCTTGATGCTGGTCGGCAAGCTGCCGGTACCCGGTCGCTGCCCCGACGCGTCGCCCACCACGGCGTCGTTGGGCAGAATCACCTCAAAGGAGCGATTGCTCCACTGTGTAGTCGGCGGCGAGCTGGCGTTGTGCATTTCGTACCTCTCCACCACGCGAAGCTGCCCGTTGTCGCTCTCAATTCCAGTCACATGCTCGGCGATTGACACAGCGCTCACTTTGGCAGCCACGTCGTAGACAGAGATGTCACCTGTTCCGCCGCCTTGTGGCGCCGGAATGAAGTACTCGGCGCCCTGGTGCGTCACGCGGATCAAATACGGATTGCTGCCGGGAAGATTCAGCGTGTAGCGGCCCTGTTCATTGGTGGATGTGTGGCCGACCTCGCTCATGCCCGACATCGGCTCAATCAGAATGACCGAATCGCCCACCGCCGCTTTGCCGGTGGTCTGATTGGTCACTGTGCCGGTCACGGTCGCTGCCTGCGACAGTGCGCCGGCAAGCAAAAGGCTCGAAGCCAAAATGCGAAAAACAAACCAATTCGATCTCATTGTCGTGATTACGTTCCTTTGTTCTGAAACCGCGCTGCTCGTGCCGCACGGGACTGGGACAGGAAGAAACTTACCCGGTTCTCAGCTCCGGGGGATTCTCACACCTGCTGCAACTGGTCAATTTCGGCCAGCAATTGCTCCGTCTCGTGTTCAAGCTGTGCGCGCTGCGCCTGGAAATCCTCTTCAGGATACTTGCCCGCGCGATACTCAAAGTTTAAATCGCGCAGGTTCTCGTAAAGCTGCTCCTTGTGCTCCAGCAGATAGTCGAGCCGCGTCTTCTCTCGTTGACTGGCAAAAGCATTCTCCGGCCAGAACGTGTATAACACGAGCGCGAACAGGAGAAACAACCCGGCGATCAAACCCTCTGTTTCCGTCATGACTCAAAAGCTCCCGTCAGAATCCACTATCCGTGCCCGTCTCCCGGCGAATGCGATCCAGCCGCTCCTGCTCTTCGGGTTCGGGATTGGCTGTTGCCACGTCTGCTGGAGCCTGCCGTTTGCCGCCCAATCCTCCCCAGCGGTAGATGAGCAGAATGGTTCCCATCAGCGCGGCCGCGAACACGGCAAACGGAGCGATCCATGCCACTAGGTCGAAGCCATGCGTTGTCGGAGCGGCCAGAACGGTGGCGCCGTATTTGGCCGCAAACCCCTGCAGAATCTGCTGATCGTTCGAGCCCGACGCGATCGCCGCACTCAACTCATTCAGCTCCCCCGGAGAATCAGGGCACCCCACATGGTTGCACTCACCCAAAAGTTCATTGCAGCCACATGTGCACATCAACCGGTGGTTCAGGTTATTGAAGCGCGAGCCCGCATCCGTGGCGCCGAGCGAGAAACAGATGGCCACGGACAGCGCTAAGGATGCAGCGACTCTCATCCAAAAACTAAAAGCGCGGAAGCGCATCAGTCGCCTCCCTTGAGTGCCGGAGCCATGGGCACAGCTTTTGCCGCCGGAACGCGCAAAGCTGCGGTCGCGGGCGTCAGGCTGGGAACCAGCGCAACAAACGTGCCAAAGACGATCACCGCCACTCCAAACCAGATCCAGCCGACCAGCGGGTTCAGGAATGCTTTGATAATGGGCTGGCCGGTGTCAGGATTGGTGCCCTCATACACGACATAGAGATCCCACTCAGGAACCGAGTGAATGGCGACCATGGTCTGCGGTTGCTGGCTGGCCAAATACACCCGCTTCTCCGGCGTCATCTGCAGCGGAACGATTTTGAAGATTGGGACGACGTAGAACTGGAAGCCTTCGAACTCAAGCGTCTTCGCACGTTGACTTCCCTTGTACACGTCCAGCATGGCGTATTCGGAGTTGTAGTTCAGGTTTGAGTCTTGTGTAGCGCCCACTTGCTCGAGCGTGTACGGCCCGATGTTCAACGTGCTGTGCAGACCCATTTCGCTTTCGACGCTACGATTAAAGGCCGACCCGCACAGACCCACCACCACCACCACGACTCCGATGTGAATGAGGTAACCACCGTATCTCCGCGTGTTGCGGCGCGTCAGCAGCCATGTTGCCGCGATCAGGTTGCGCCCCGTCTGGCGGGAAATCACGCCCGCTCCGCGCAGAAACTCAGCCACAATCGCAGTCAGCACCGCCGCCGAAACCGCAAAGCCAACAAGCGCGTAGAAGGTGCCCGACGAGAACTCGCCGCCCTTCCACGGATTGACGCCCAAGGCCAGACACACGATCACCGTCGCCCACAGCGCGATGATCGGCAGCACAAAGTTGCGCTTGATGGCCTTGAACGATGCGGCGCGCCACGGCAAGAGCGGGCCTACGCCGGTGAGAAAAACAAGAAAGAGCCCGACGGGCACAGCCACGCGGTTATACCACGGAGCCCCTACCGTCACCTTGGTGCCTTGCACATATTCCGAAAGGATGGGGAACAGCGTGCCCCAGAGAATCACGAAACAGGCCGCCAGCAGGACCAGATTATTGAAGAGGAAACTCGATTCGCGGCTCACCAGCGATTCCATATGGTGTTCCGTCTTCAGGTGCCCGCGCTGCAGCACGTAGGTAAAGATGCAGACGGCCAGCACGATGCACATGAAGACGACGAACCACGTGCCAATGGACGACTGCGCGAAGGCATGAACCGAGCTCACCAGTCCTGCGCGGGTGAGCAGGGTGCCCAGCAAGGTGAGCAGGAAGGTGGAGAAGATGAGCCACACGTTCCAGCTTTTCATCATGCCTTTTCGCTCCTGCATCATCACCGAGTGCAGAAAAGCGGTGCCCGTCAGCCAGGGCATGAAGCTCGCGTTTTCAACCGGGTCCCAGCCCCAATATCCGCCCCAGCCCAGCACGGCATAGGCCCAGTGCATGCCCAGGAAGATGCCGCAGGTGAGGAACAGCCATGTCACCATGGTCCAGACGCGTGTCGTTCTGATCCACTTCTCGCCCGGATAGCGCATCATCAGCGCCCCCAGTGCAAAGGCAAAGGGAACCGAAAAGCCCACATAGCCCAGGTAAAGCATGGGCGGATGAATCACCATCTCGGGATACTGGAGCAGGGGATTGAGCCCGTTGCCGTCGGCAGGAACGGGAGTCACTCCTGCTGCATATCCTGGAAGCAGCGCAAACGGGGGCGCGGCAAAAACCAGCACCGCCAGAAAGAACACCTGAATGCCGGATAGAATCGTGCCCGCGTAGGCGTAAAGTCTCACATCCGTCTTGTGCAGCAGCCGCAATACGAACCCATAGGTTCCCAACAGCCATGCCCACAGCAGTAGCGAGCCTTCCTGACCGCTCCACAGCGCCGCGAACTTGTACGGAATGGGCAGCGCCCGGTTGGAGTGCTCAAGGATGTAAGTGATGGAAAAGTCGTTGCTAAAGACCGACCAGATCAGAGCAAAAGCCGCCCCTGTGACAGCCACGAAGCCGGCAATTCCGGCCCGGCGCGCGGTATCGGCCAGCCGCTCCGGCGAGATCGGCACCGGCCGTCCGGTGGCCAGCAAACGGAGCGCTACAGCTCCGGCGACAAGATTGTAGGCGGCCAGAACTAAAGCGATAAGAATACAAAAGCTGCCAAACGTGGCCATTAGAACTCCAAAATGATTGTCGCACGCACGCGGGGAGTCGGTTGACCTCCCAACGAAGCTATTCTTCCTCTATCATAAGGGTTCCGCGCGTGATTTGGCTCACACTAAGGATGGAGAGGCAGCGTGCCAAGATAGGCGATACAGATCAGGCAACCGTGTTTCTTTGGTGCGCAAGCATTTGGCTTGCGACTTCCAGCATCTTTTCCCTCCCCACTGGCCTGGGAAGGAAAACGACGGGCCCACCGCCGTAGTCGCCGGTGGCGTCGACAGCTGTGCCCAAGACCAGGACGGGCAGTGCAGGCATCCGGGACCGCAATTCTGCCACGAAGGCCGGTCCGCCGATCCCACGCGTATGGTGCCCGCAGATGACGAGGCCGAGCCTGTCGGCAAAATCGGGCTGTTCGATGAGACAAAGTGCGTCAGCGGCGTCGTTCGCCCGGCGCACATCGCCGAACTGGCGTCCCAGGTAAGACATCATCATGGATGCCTGGAACGGGTCGTCGTCCACTAGGAGAATGGTTGTCATTGATCCCGGATGGCGCGTTCAACCCCGCACGAAAGCGCCGATTATATTGACTAACTCGCTAACTTAGATGGTGACCACTCAGATCCGGTTGCTTGCTCGGCTGGTTTGCCTGGCTAACCGAAGAGAAATTCCTTATCGCGCAGCTCCTTGATGCTGTCGCGCAGGCGAGCGGCCTTCTCAAACTCGAATTTTCTGGCCGCCTCGCGCATCTCGGCTTCGAGCTTCGCGATATAGGCATCGAGTTCGGCCTGCGTATTGAATTCGGGAATCCCGGCTGTCTCTTCTTCGGCCACATCGCCGTATTCGGCCTTCAGAATGTGGGCCAGTCCCATCTCCACGTGGCTCAGAATGGACTGCGGCACGATGCCGTTCTCTTCGTTGAAAGCGCGCTGGATGGCGCGGCGGCGATCGGTTTCGTCGATGGCCCGACGCATCGAATCGGTGACCTTGTCGGCGTAGAGGATGGCCCTGCCCTGCACATGCCGCGCCGCCCGGCCCATGGTTTGAATCAGCGACCCGGCTGATCGCAGAAAGCCTTCCTTATCCGCATCGAGGATGGCCACCAGCGACACCTCGGGCAGGTCGAGCCCCTCGCGCAGCAGGTTGATGCCGATCAACACGTCGAAGTCGCCCTTGCGCAAGCCTGCCAGCAGCTTCACGCGCTCCAGCGTTTCGATCTCGGAGTGCATGTACCGGCAGCGTACACCTACCTCGGTGTAGTAGCCGGCCAGGTCCTCGGCCATGCGCTTGGTCAGCGTGGTCACCAGCACGCGCTCATTGCGCTTGGCCCGGTCGCGAATCTCCGCGAGAAGGTCGTCAATCTGGCCTTTCACGGGACGGATTTCAACCTCAGGATCGACGAGGCCGGTGGGACGGATCACCTGCTCAATCACGACGCCGCTTGACCGCGTCAGCTCATACGGCCCCGGCGTGGCCGATACATACACCGCCTGGTTCACCCGGTTCTCGAACTCTTCGAAGTTGAGCGGCCGGTTGTCCAGCGCCGAGGGCAGCCGGAAGCCGTAGTCGACCAGCGTCTGCTTGCGGCTGCGGTCGCCGTGCCACATGCCGTGTACCTGCGGGATCGTGGCGTGGCTCTCGTCGACAAAGAGCAGGAAGTCGCGAGGGAAGTAGTCGAGCAGCGTCGGCGGGGCCTCGCCCGGCAGCCGTCCGCTGAAGTGGCGCGAGTAGTTCTCGATCCCGTGGCAGTAGCCCATCGACTTGATCATCTCCAGATCGAAGCGCGTACGCTGATGGACGCGCTGCGCCTCGACCATGCGGCCTTCCGACTCGAGATGCGCCACCCACTCGTTCAGCTCGGCCACGATCGAATCGACGGCCTCCGCCTTGCGTTCCGGCTGCACCACGTAGTGGCTCTTGGGATAGATCGGCAGCCGCGAATACTTCTGCTTTACAGCGCCAAACAAGGGATCGATCTGCGAGAGAGATTCGATCTCGTCGCCGAACAGCTCGATGCGGTAGGCGTTTTCGTCGTAGGTGGGAAAGACCTCGATTACGTCGCCGCGAACGCGAAACGTTCCACGGCGGAAATCGGAGTCGTTGCGTTCATACAGAATCTCCACCAGCCGCCGCGTAATGTCTTTGCGGCTGATGTGCTGGCCCTTTTCAAGCAGCAGCAACATGCCGAAGTAAGCCTCCGGCGAGCCCAGGCCGTAGATGCAGCTTACCGAGCTGACGATGATCGCGTCGCGCCGCTCGAAGAGCGAGCGCGTGGCCGAGAGCCGCAGCTTGTCCAATTCCTCGTTGATCGTGGCTTCCTTCTCGATGTACAGGTCGCCGGCGGGAATGTACGCCTCAGGCTGGTAGTAGTCGTAGTAGCTCACGAAATATTCGACCGCGTTCGACGGGAAGAACTGCTTGAACTCGTGGTAGAGTTGCGCGGCCAGCGTCTTGTTATGCGCCAGAATCAGTGCCGGGCGGTTGGACTCCTCGATCACTTTGGCCATGGTGAAGGTCTTGCCCGAGCCCGTCACGCCGAGCAGCACCTGGTGCCTCTCGCCCGCCGCCAGCCCCTCCATAAGGTGGTCGATGGCTCGAGGTTGGTCGCCTTTGGGCGTATAGCTGGTGACGAGCTGAAAGTCCATGGGTGGATTATACGGCAATGAGGCGAATGCTTAGCGAATCTTCGATTCTCCTGTTTCCGCGAAACACCGGTGCTTTATGGCATATCAGGATATATGGTCTATAATACCATACAGGGCGCGTAACGAAAGCCGAACTGCTCTACTACAGGCGAATGGACTACGACGACGGCGCCATCGTTGAAATGGTCCTGTGGAGAGTCCCGGCACCGGTTCCTCCATCGATCCACGGCCTCAAGTACTCGCTCTTCTATGGTTGGCCAGGAGTTCGAGAGGTCGGTTACGACAATGAGCGGGGCAAAGGCGATCACAGGCATTTCCAGGGTACCGAAGCCGCCTACAAGTTTGTGAGTGTCGAGAAGTTGATCGCGGACTTTTGGCTCGATGTGCGGCGATTGAGAGGTGTGAGATGAGTAAGGTCAAGATTACGGTTGGCGGCGAAATGGAGCAAGAAGCTTCCACGCAGTTCATCGACGCTTGGCATCGCGCCGAGCGCGGAGAAACCTTCCGTGAGCGCCACCTGGCATTCGAAAACTGGGACACATTGGCCCGCGTTCTCACGGGCAAGCGCATGGAATTGCTAAGCTACGTCCGTCGCAATAACGTCACAAGTGTCCGCGCGCTGGCGAAGGCACTGGGGCGCGACTACAGCAACGTCCACGCGGATGTGAAGGCGCTGGCCGAGGCCGGGTTGCTGGATTCGACGCCGAAAGGCATTCGCGCCGACTACGACGCGATCGAAACGCTGATCGCGATTTGACGGGGCGGGGGCCCTTTCCCAGAAGATCAGCATGGACGCAGTGTCCGTATTCGCCTTATAGACTGATCCCATGGCCAAGCGCATCGGCGTGCATCTTGGAACTGCCGGCGGAGCGTCGAATGCCGTGGAACGCGCCCGCGAAATCGGCGCCAACACCTTCCAGATCTTCTCCGCAAGTCCGCGCATGTGGCGCGCGCCGAAAGTCGACCCGAAGCAGGCCGAGCGTATGGGCGAATTACGCGCCAGGCTGGACATCGGCCCGCTGGTCATCCACACCGGCTACCTCATCAACATTTGCAGCCAGTCCAGCGAGATTCGCGAAAAGAGCGTTGCCGGATTTCGCGGAGAGATTGAGCGGGCGCTGGTCCTTGGCGCCGAGTACCTCGTGCTGCATCCGGGCTCATGGAAGGGGCTCACACGCGACGAAGGCCTAAAGCTCGCAGCAGACTCCATCGAGCGCGCGATCGACGGCCTGGCGTGGCAGAACACCCTGTTCCATATCCTCATTGAGAACACGGCCGGGGCGGAGTTTTCGCTGGGCGGCAGCTTCGAGCAGGTGACGGAACTGGTGGCGCGGCTGAAGAACCATGCGCCAGTGGCCGTGTGCCTCGACACCTGCCACACGCATGTATCTGGATATGACCTGGTGAGCGCCAATGGCTACGAGGAGACGATGAAGCAGGCAGGGGCAACTGTCGGCTTCGATGCCGTTCGCGTCTGGCACTGCAACGATGCCAAGGCGGAGTGCGGATCGAAGCTTGACCGGCACGAGCACATCGGGCAGGGAACCATGGGCCTGGAGCCTTTCCGCCGGCTGCTGAACGATCCACGCTTTGACCACTGCGCGTTCATTGCGGAGACGCCGGTGGATGAAGAGGGCGACGAGGAGCGGAATGTGCGCGCGCTGAAGAGGCTGGTGAAGCAGACGGCGAGGTGACGCGCGCCCCGTTTACACTGAGAAGTGATGGCGGACGAGAAAGAACAACTGCGCTACGATCCGGCGGCGATCGAGCAGAAGTGGCAGGAGCGTTGGGCTGCCGACCCAAAGCTCTACGCCGCGGAGCCGGCCACCAGCGCCAAGCCGAAGTACTACGTGCTGGAGATGCTGCCGTATCCCAGCGGCCAGTTGCACATGGGCCACGTGCGCAATTACACAATCGGCGATGCGCTGGCGCGGCAAATGTGGATGCGCGGATACAACGTGTTGCACCCCATGGGCTGGGATGCATTCGGGCTGCCGGCAGAGAACGCCGCGCTCAAAAACAATACGCCGCCGCGCGAATGGACCCTGGGCAACATCGCCGCCATGAAGCGGCAGATGCTGCGCCTGGGGCTGGGCTACGACTGGGCCACGGAGATCACCACCTGCCTGCCCGACTACTACCGTTGGAACCAATGGTTCTTTCTGCGGATGGTTGAAAAGGGCCTGGTCTATCGCAAGAAGAGCAAGGTGAACTGGTGCCCGGAGTGCGCCACCGTGCTGGCCAACGAGCAGGTCATCGACGGCTGCTGCTGGCGGCACGAAGACACAAAGGTGGAGCAGCGCGACCTGGAGCAGTGGTTCCTGCGCATCACCGCCTACGCCCAGGAGTTGCTCGACGATCTGGACAAGCTCAACGGGTGGCCCGAGAAGGTGCGCACCATGCAGCGTAACTGGATCGGCCGCAGTGAAGGGACGGAGGTTGATTTCTTCTTAGAAGAAATCAACCAGGGAATAGGGAACAGGGAACAGGGAACAGAAAGACAGGGACCAGGGACCAGGGACCAGGGAATAGAAAGACAACGGATTCGCGTTTTCACGACGCGCGTGGACACGATCTTTGGTGCGACCAGCGTGCAGTTGGCGCCGGAGCATCCGCTGGTTGCGGCGTTTACGGTCGCCGATCCTGAGCTGAAGGCGAAGGTCGCGGGGTTGCTCGAGGAGCAGAGGAAGGCGCGCGAGTCTGGCGACCTCGGCGCGATCGAAAAACACGGCGTGCCGACGGGGCGCTTCGCCATCAATCCGTACAACGGCGAACGCGTTCCAATCTGGGTGGCGAACTACATTTTGATGGACTACGGCACCGGCGCGATCATGAGCGTGCCCGCGCACGATGAGCGCGACTTTGAATTCGCTAACAAATACGGCATTGAAATCAGGGAGGTGATTCAGCCAGTCCAAAACCAGGACGGAGCGAAGCTCCCGTTTTTGTCGGAAGACGGCGTGCTGGTGAACTCCGGCGAGTACGACGGGATGAGCTGTGAGCGTGCACAGAAACTACTCCAAGAGTTCGCCGCTCGCAAGGGCTTTGGAGAGACAAAGGTCATCTTTCGCTTGAAGGATTGGGGCGTCAGCCGGCAGCGCTACTGGGGTACGCCGATTCCCATGATCCACTGCGAGCGCGACGGACTGGTGCCCGTGCCCGACGAGCAGTTGCCGGTGATCTTGCCCGAGCAAATCGAAATCACGCAGCTGGGCGGCTCGCCGCTGTCGCGCGTGCCGGAGTTTGTGAACACCATTTGCCCCAGGTGCGGTGGGCCGGCGCGCCGCGAGACCGACACGATGGACACATTCGTCGATTCGAGTTGGTACTTTTATCGCTACACCGACGCGCGCAACACCAAGTCGCCCTTCGACCCGGCCACAGCGCAGTACTGGTTTCCCATTGACCAATACATCGGCGGCGTGGAGCACGCGATTCTGCACCTGATCTACTCACGCTTCTGGACCAAGGTGATGCGCGACCTGGGCCTGGTGAAGAACGATGAGCCGGTGCGGCGCCTCTTCACGCAGGGCATGGTCATCAAGGATGGCGCCAAGATGTCCAAGTCGAAGGGCAACGTGGTGTCGCCCGACGACATGGTGGCGCGCTACGGCGCCGACGCAACGCGAATGTACGCGCTTTTTGCCGCGCCGCCCGACCGCGACCTGGACTGGCAGGAAGACGGCGTGGCCGGAGTGAGCCGCTTCCTTGCGCGCGTGTGGCGGCTTTACGAGAAACTCGCGAATCTAAAGCGAGAACACGGAAACACATATCGAGACAGTGCTGGGCAGCCGGGGGAGATAAGCGAAGCCGAGACGAAGCTGCTTCGAAAGCTGCACCAGACCATCGCCAAGATCACACTCGACTTCGAAGGACGCTGGCACTTCAATACATCCATTGCGGCGATCATGGAATTGGTCAATCTCCTCATTTTTGACGAGCTGCCAATCGAAAACGGTTTCGCAGGAATTCGCGGGCAGACGGGATGGATACCGCCAGAGACGACCGAGGAAGTCTTCCGCGTTCTCGTTCTGCTGCTCGCGCCCTTCGCTCCGTTTCTTGCTTCGGAACTGTGGCAAGAGCTCGGCGAGAAAGGTGCCGTCCTTCGTGCGCCTTGGCCCGAGAGCGATCCGGAACTGGCGAGAGAAGATGAAATTGAGATCCCAGTCCAAATGAATGGCAAGCTGACGGCTGTTGTGCGCGTGGCCGCCGGCGCTGATGCGAAGGCGATGGAAGCCGCTGCGCTGGCCGATGAGAAGGTGCGCAGCCGTACGGCGGGCAAAACTGTCACGAAGGTGATTGTGGTGCCGGGCAGGGCAGTGAACCTGGTTGTGAAGTGAGGCCTGGCTCGATGGCGGATCGACACGCCAACCCTCCGGTGCGCGGAACGCAGTTGCTGGTCGAGCACATGAGCGACGTCTTTCGGCGTCCTTCGCTCATCGCAATTGAGATCGCCTGGCGCTGGCTCTTTGGAATTCCGTTCCTGCTCGTCTGCTGGAAGCAGGCCCAGCTCATTCTCACGGCATTTCCACCCGAATCCTCCGGCTTGAGTTCCATCGACGCTCAGAATCCCTGGGTCGCGGCGGTGCAGCTTTCCAACGTGGCTTCGTATTACGAACCGCATGTGTTGGCGGTGCTGCGCTGGCTGCTGCCGGTGGCCGCGCTGGCCTGGGTGGTGCTCTCAGGTGTGGGCCGCAATCTTCTGTTGCGGCGCATGGAGGCGGATCGAACTCCGCACATGCTGTTTCGTCCCGTCGCGATGATCGTGCTGCAGGCGCCTTGGTTGGTCCTGCTGGCTTTAACGCTCGGGGGATGGCTTGGTTGTATTCAGTGGGCTGCGGCGACACACATAACTGTAAGCGGCGAGCCGGATCTGGTCGGCTACGCAATTTGGGCGATCTTTCTTTCGCTGGGTTTCTTCACGGCGTTTGCGCTGGCCAGTTGGGCGTTATCGATCGCGCCGCTTCTTGCCCTTCTGGAAGGGCGCTCCGTGCTTTCCGCTCTTGGTCAGAGTTTCAGGTTGGGGAAGCCCTTCGCCAGCAAGCTGGCGGAGATCAACTTAGTCCTCGGCATCGTCAAGCTGGCGCTGCTTGTGGTGGCCATGGTCTTTTCTGCCGCGCCGCTGCCGTTCGGCGATGTGCTGGGCGCGAGCGCGATGCACTTCGTGTGGGCCGCTTCAGCCATCTTCTTTCTTGTCGCGAACGACTTCTTTCAGGTGGTGCGGCTCAAAGCGTTTGTGGAGTTTTGGAAGGTCTTTCGCGGCTGAATAGCCGGTAAGCGGCAATCCCTCTCAAAAAGCTCGTCACTCGCCTTTGCGCCGTGACCTGCACATCAGGCCGGTCCAGAAAGCGCGTCGCCTACTTGCTGGCGCCCGGTTCCGCATTCTCCTTGAGAAACGCCTCGCTCAGGGTGCCCTTTTGCTGCGCGATTGGCAGCAGGGTGGGATAGAACTGGACGAAGGTGGTGTCAACTGCACCATGAGCGGCGTGGCAGGAGTAGCAGGGCGCTCCCTGCGGAATCAACGTTCCATTCCCGCTGGGAGAATCGAATGTAAAAAACGCCCACTTCCCTGGGAAGCGCGCTTCATCCTTGACGTGGACCTCGAAGCCCATCACGCCTGGGCTTTGAAAATGCCCGCTCTGGTTGATGGAACCTTTGCTCTTCGCCTCCCTGACTTCGAGAACCAGCACGGTCTTGTCGGGCCATGCGCCTGTGGCCATAAAGCTCCGGTAGGCTTCCGGGTTGACGAAAACATTGTCGAACATCGAGTGATCCTGCATCGCGGCGCTTTTCGCGGTGTAGCTCATGTCAATGCCGGAGGTCAGAAAGATCCACTCGCGGTAGTTTGTGGGAGGCAACATGTCTCCGTTCCCGGCATAGGCGGGTGCCGAAGCCGGGGCAGCGGCCACGACGGATGGGGATGATGGGTACGCCGTGAAGAATGCAAAGGCAAGAGCGAGCAGGCAAACAGTCGCTGCTGTGGCGAGAGCTTTGGGGAACAAATTGACCTCCCATGCAAGGGCTATACGCGATGTCTCGGCCGGCGGTTCCGCATGATTGCCGCCGGGCGTTCTCGCCGCGTGACCAGCGATCAGAACAGCTTCATCTGGATGACAAGGTATTTCTTCGGGTCCTCGCGCATGCCCTTGATGAGCTGCTGGGCCTGGTCCGCGGTTTGGTCCAGGTGGTCGTAGAGCGCGCGATTCTGCACCAATTGCCCCGCCGTGCCCTGGCCAGAGTTGATGCTCTTTAAGATGTCGTCGAGGTTGGTGACTGCGTCGTCCAGCTTCTTTGCAAAATCCGGATCCTTGACGAGCTTGCCCAGCGAGCCCTTACCGGAGTTGACTTGTTCCGCCAACTGGTTCGCATTGGCCGCGGCGGCGTTCAGGTTGTTATAGAGCGTGTCGTCGCTCAGGAGTTTGCCCGCGGTGCCTTTGCCGGCATCGAGGTTGGCGACGATCGAATTCAGGTGATCTGCAGCGGAATTCAGTTTTGTATAAAGCGTGTTGTCGTTGACGAGTTGGCCGAGCGATCCTTTGCCCTGCGCGATGGCTCCCGTAACGGTTTCGAGATTGTCGGCGATGGATACGATCTTCCTGGCCAGTGCCGGATCGTTAATGAGCTCGCCCGCCGTGCCGCGTTTGGTATTGAGTGTGTCAACGAGGGTCTCAATCTTGTGCACCAGGTTATTGATCTCGGCAATCGAGACCTCGCTGCTGTTGATGACCGACTGGATGGTCGGTGCGCCGGACTGCCTCAGTTCAGCATTGTTCGACGGCGGCGGCCCTGTTGCCTGGGTAGAGTTGATATCGACATAAGCGTCACCCAAAACGCCGGCCGCTTGGATGGAGGCCAACGAATCGATGTGCAGGTCGTACAGATATTTCTCGCCCACCTCCATGGTCACCTCGACGGGATTGGGATTCCGTGCAGGGACCACGCGCAGGTGCTTGACGTTGCCAATGGTGACGCCTTCAAGCGAAACGACAGCGCCATCCTTCAGCCCTGCGGCATTGGGAAAGTAACAACGCAGCACGATCCGATGGGAAAAAAGGCCGCCCGATGCGGAGGTCATGAGAAACACGAGCAGGGTCAGCACGGCGAGGCCGGCCAGAACCAATGCCCCCACCTTGAGTTGCGACCACTGGATCTCTTTGCGGCTTGGCACTTTACTCCTCTTGCATAATCGAGCTGGCCGACGCCTAGAGGATAGCAGAACAGGCGGATTTAACGCCCGTCTTCAAGCACGACGCTGGCCATGGCAACCTCGGAAGTGTGGGAGAGCGATAACGCGGAGCCGACGACACCCAGGCCTCCCGCAATCTGTGCGGCGCGGCCGTGAAATCGCAAGCTGGGCCTTCCGCTCGGTTGCCGCACCACTTCGATCTCCAGCCAGTTCACCCCGAAGCTGATGCCGGTGCCCAACGCCTTGGCTGCTGCTTCCTTGGCGGCAAAGCGGGCGGCAAAGCTCTCGGCGGACTTGCGCTTGCGCAAACAGTAGGCTTGCTCTGCCGCGAGATAGACGCGATCAAGGAAGCGCTTGCCGTAGCGATCCATAGCGTGCTGGATGCGCCCAATCTCCACCAGGTCGATTCCGGAACCCGCGATCATCTTGTCTATCAAGCTACAACATTTACGTTTTCTCGCGCTTGACGACGGCCGGGAAGGGAAGTTGCGCGCCGGGGCCGCACACGGGAGCATCTCGCTCAATTACCGGAGCACCATCCGCCGAGTTCCCGGCAGCTCAACGTTGTTTCAAAGGCGGTCAAGCACCGTTCGACTCCGCAACATTCTTCATCCGAATTGGCATGCCTCCGATAAACAGCGTGTGAAGCTGAGCGCGTTCAACCAGATCCCCAGGCTGCCAATGATCGTTCCTTGGGCCATGCAGATGAAGGCAGTCTCCACCGAGGAACCCTCGCGGCTGGTGCAGGCTCTCACCGGCGCCATCCTTGGCTGCGGCGGCTGGGTTCTGAGCCGCGGGGCGAACGATATGGGTACAGTGAACATGCTGTTCGAATTTGAGCGGCATGCCTGCATCGATATCTACACGGTGTTGATTGCGGCGGGCGTCGAACTGAGCCAAAACGGCCACATCCGCTTTACGGAACTCTGCCAGTGCACGCGCAGCCAGCCGAGCGACTGCGGCGCCGAGATCGCGAGCGTCGACCTCGAGATTCAGACGTTCCCCCCCGAGATAATCAACGTCTTGCAGGCGTCGGGTCCGGTGTAGGCCCGCTGCTGCGGCTTTTCAAACGGCGGGGGACAGTCCAGGTCTCAGCCCGCCTCGACCAGCCCATACCGCCGCTGCCACGCCTCTTTCAACCGCGCCCAAACGCGCGCCCGCTCGCTCTCAGTGACTGCGGGGTCGGGATGACTGACAAAACGCGCCGCTTCCTGCTTGGCTAATTCCAACAATTGCCGGTCGCGCAACAGATTCGCCACGCGAAAATCCGGCAGGCCCGCCTGGCGCGTGCCGAAAAACTCGCCTGGTCCACGCAATGAAAGATCCAGTTCGGCAAGCTCGAATCCGTCCAGCGTGCGCACCATCGCGTTGAGCCGCTCCTCGCCTTGGTCTGTGACCCGCTCGCCGGTCATCAGAATGCAGTAGCTATTCGCGGCGCCGCGCCCGACGCGCCCTCGCAACTGATGCAACTGTGCCAATCCAAACCGTTCCGCGTGGTCCACAACCATGACCGTTGCATTGGCCACATCGACACCGACCTCGATCACCGTCGTTGATACCAGCACATCGATTTCGCCGCGCTGGAAGCGGCACATGATGACCTCTTTTTCGTCCGCGTCCAATCGTCCGTGCAGCAGCCCGACACGCAGACCGGCCAGCGGCCCTGTGCGAAGTTTCTCGTGCATCTCAACCGCCGACCTCAGACTCGACCTGGCGCTTGGACTCGCCTCCTGCGCAGACGCCGGGAAGAGATCCTCCGTCTTCGCATTTCTTGCAGTCTTGCGTGCAGTCGCCGCGACGCCCCCGGCTTTTGCCTCCGGCTCGTCGTGCGAGAAATCCAGCTCCGGCTGGTCGTCCTTTGTCCCCTCGATGACCGGGTAGACGATGTACGCCTGCCGCCCGCGCGCTACTTGCTTGCGCACGAAGTCCCAAACTTCCTCCGCTCGCTCGTCTGCAACGCGGCGAGTGACGATGGGCATTCGTCCCGGCGGCATCTCGTCCAGCACGCTCAGGTCCAGGTCACCATAGAGCGACAGCGCCAGTGTGCGCGGAATCGGCGTCGCCGTCATCACCAGGACGTCGGGCTCAAGCTGGTTGGGCTTCTTCATCAGCTTGAAACGCTGCAGGACGCCGAAGCGGTGTTGCTCGTCAACAACAACCAGTCCCAGCCGGTCGAACTCCACCTTTTCTTCGATCAGCGCGTGGGTGCCGATCACAAGGTCCGCCTCGCCGCGGTTGATGAGCCCGCGGTTCGAGCGCTTGCGATCCTCGTCGAGCGAGCCGGTGAGCAGCACGATGCGCGGCTTGCGGGTCGACGACCGCTCCAGGAGCTTGCGCGCCGCCAGGTAATGCTGCGTGGCCAGAATCTCAGTGGGCGCCATCAGCGCGGCCTGGTAGCCGTTTTCCATGGCCACGATCATGGCCTGAAACGCGACAATCGTCTTGCCTGAGCCCACATCGCCCTGCAGCAGCCGCCGCATGGGGTTGGGCGCGCGCATGTCGGTCACAATCTCGCCCAGCGCCCGCTTTTGCGCCGCAGTGGGGTGAAAGGGAAGCACCTCGCGGATCGCCTCACGCACCTTGTCGTTGGTGGCGAACGCGATACCCTTGCGTTCCTTCATGCGCCGCCGCTTCAGCTCCAGCCCCAGTTCCAGGAAAAACAGCTCCTCGAAGATCAACCGTCGATGCGCCGGTGTCGCCGCGCTCTGCAATTGGGCAAAGGGCGTTCCTTCGAGCGGGAAATGTACCTCGCGGAGCGCAGTTTCGCGATCCGGCAAATCCAGGCGTTCGAGCATGGTGCGCGGCAGGCACTCCTGCACCGCTCCGCGCATCCCTTCGAGCAGCTTGAAGATCACCTTGCGCTGCCACCGCGACGCCAGACGGCTGCCTCCCAGCGATTCGTACACGGGCGTGATGCGGCCCACTTCGAGCATTTGCGTCTCGGCATCGTCTGTCGCGTCGGGCAGGATCTCGAATTGCGGCTGAATCATCTTGAAGTTGCTCGTCGACCGCGACGGCTCGACCTTGCCATACACGGCCACCGTTTGCCCGGCCTGGAACTTGCCGTCCAGATAGGCCGCGTGAAACCAGAGGCACTTCATCGCGAACCGGCCCTGGCCCAATGTGATCTCGTAGATCGGCCCCCGGCGCGTGCGCATCAGCATCGCTCCGCGCACCTCACCGATCACGCTGGCCACTTCGCCCGGCTTCAATTCGTCCAGGCTGCGCGGGTTCTGACGGTCCTCGTAGCGGAAGGGAAGGTGATAGAGCAGGTCCTCGGCGGTCTGGATGCCCCTCGCGGCGAGCATCTCCGATACGCGCGGACCGACGCCGCGCACAAACTGTACTTGATCGCTGAGGGCAGGCACAATGAGGATGCTAAATGGCCCGCACCGCGCACAACAATCCCAGTCCAATGCCGGAGGTGTTGAGCGGATCCTAGCTAAACCCCAGCACCGGGTGCGGCACGTATGGTTCTTCGAGCGCCGTCACCTCCTCAGCCGTCAGCCGCACTGACAGCGCCGCCACCGCGTCCTCCAGGTGATGCGGTTTGCTCGCGCCAACAATGGGCGCAGTAACCGCCGGCTTAGCCAGCAGCCAGGCAAGGGCAACTTGCGCGCGGGGAATCCCGCGTTTCTCGGCGACCTCGCCGAGCCGGTCCACGACCTTGTGGTCGGCTTCCTCGGTTCGCGAGTACAGTGCCCTGCCGAATGCATCGGTCTCAGAGCGCGTGGTGGTCTCAGCCTTCCAGGCGCGCGTCAGCCGCCCGCGCGCCAGCGGACTCCACGGGATCACGGCAACGCCCTCCGCCTGGCACAGCCCAATCATCTCGCGCTCCTCCTCGCGATACAGCAGGTTGTAGTGATTCTGCATGGAGACGAAGCCCGTCCATCCGCGCCGGTCGGCCAGATACAGCGCCTTGGCGAACTGCCACGCAAACATCGACGAGGCGCCAATGTACCGCGCCTTTCCTGCCTTCACCACGTCGTGCAACCCTTCCAGCGTCTCCTCGATCGGTGTCTCGTAGTCCCAGCGGTGCGTCTGGTAGAGGTCGACGTAGTCGGTCTGCAGGCGCTTGAGGCTCTGGTCGACCTCAAAAAAGATCGCTTTGCGGGAGAGGCCGCGCCCGTTCGGCTCCTCGCGCATCAGCCCTTGCACTTTGGTTGCGATCACCACCGCTTCGCGCCGCGCATTCGCCTTCAGAAACCGGCCCAGCACTGCCTCGCAGTCGCCGCTGGAGTAGACATTGGCGGTATCGAAGAAGTTTAGCCCCAAGTCGAGAGCCTGGCGCAGAAAGGGCTGGCTTTCGGTCTCGCTCAACGTCCATGCGTGCCGCCCAGGCATCGGTTTGCCCGTGGCCGGGCTTCCGTAGGTCATGCATCCGAGGCAAATGCGCGAGACTTTCAGTCCGGTACGACCAAGATTCACGTATTCCATCGCGTCTCCTGCTTCAAGTTTAGTTCGCAGCGCGGTTTTTGCTCGAATTGTCCGGCGCGCCTATCCAAAATGGGCTGCATCTCCCGCGTTCACGAGGTGAATCACATAGGCCGTCACAGTTTCCCGGGGCTCGAGGTATGGCACTTTCGTGCATTGCGTCGGGTCGGCCAAAAGTGATTGGATTTACCCTGTGTGAACCTCGCCAGACAACTTCTTTTGCCGGGCGAGGGTCTAATATCAACAGGGGGGTGTGCCTGCCCGACCTCTCACGTGAGCCGCCACGCTTACGGAAAAAGGGAGGGTATGTCTAATGAGCAGCACCCGATACGAGCAGCCAGAAAGGCGCCGGACGAATTGAGTAAGAGGATGGCAATGACGACGGAACGGCAAAGGCACCGCTCGCATCCCACGGGTTGGCGCTTCCAATCCTATTCGCGGCGGCAGTGGCC
>Ga0182027_10001013_pt1 | contig 47472 bp, 41 predicted proteins | sample 712E1DmetaG_FD_121300 | JGI IMG/M metagenome (GOLD analysis project Ga0182027, IMG submission 121300) | Permafrost microbial communities from Stordalen Mire, Sweden - 712E1D metaG (Illumina Assembly) | ecosystem: Environmental > Terrestrial > Soil > Wetlands > Permafrost | place: Sweden...
ATAAAACTACTTGCCGATTCTGAACATCTTGGTGCCGCAAGTCGGGCAGACGCCCTGGGTGGCGGGTTTACCATTTTTCATGGTAATTGCTTTGGCGTTCTTCATTTCCTTCTTCGCGCGACACTTCACACAATAAGCCTGCATTCAGTTTACCCTCCTTTTGTGCCTATTTGTGTGAATCATAAATCATTCAGGCACGCTTGTCAATAGGTTTTGAGCACTTTTTACGCCTGTTTGAAAAAATATTTGTGCGTGAACAGCCTCGAAGACAGTATTATAAGCCCGAAATGTGCTAATATCTATATCGAAATTGCTCTGTTTGAGCAGATAAAAAATGAGTACTCACAAGTCAAAAAGGGACCCTGAAACAATATCTGAGGAAGAAGTCACCCAACACTGGGATGATAATGCCGATGTTTGGACGGAGCATGTGCGTAAGGGCTGGGACACTTATCGTGAACACCTCAATAACCCCGCTTTTTTAAAGCTTATCGGTAATCTCAACGGTAAAAAAGTGCTGGATGCCGGTTGCGGCGAGGGCTACAATACCCGTATTTTCGCCCGTATGGGCGCGATGATGACAGGGGTCGATATTTCACCCAGGTTGATTGAACACGCCCGTCAGGCAGAAAAGGCCGAGCCTCTGGGCATCCGCTATGAAGTGGCTTCCTTTACTGACCTTTCCCTATTTAGTGACGAGACATTCGATACGGTGGTCTCGACGATGGCATTAATGGACAGCCCCGATTATGAGAAAGCAATTGTCGAGATTTTCAGAATACTGCGGAAAAAGGGCGATTTCTTTTTCAGTGTCTCTCATCCGTGCTTTATGACGAAAGGCTTTGGCTGGGTAACCGACAGAAACAACAATCAGGAAAAGTTGACTGTCTCCGGATATTTCAATAAAACACAATGGATCGAGCGCTGGCAGTTCTCGAATGTGCCGGAAGAAATACGCAAAGATGTCCCTCAGTTTGCTATCCCGCGCTTCCCCAGAACGCTTGCCGAATATATCAATCCGCTCACACAAACCGGCTTCATTTTGAAAAAACTGTCTGAGCCGCGTCCTTCCGCCAGCGACTGCCGTGCTCACCCCTACCTGCAAAGATGGCGCGATGCCGGCTCGCTATTTTTGCATGTGCATTGTGTCAAACCGTAAAAATGGAATTATTTTATGAAAACTAATAATATTACTATTCGTGAATTCCGTATCGACGATTACGATGATGTCATCGAACTGTGGGGAAATGCCGGTATTCATTATAAACCAAACGGTCGTGAAAGCCGCGCACGGATAGAAAAGGAAATTAAATCCGGACAGGCTGTCTTTTTAGTAGCAGCAGTCGATAATCGAATTGTGGGAGTTGTTTTAGGCACTCATGATGGTCGAAAATGGTGGATAAACCGGCTGGCTGTGACAAAAGAGTTCCGCCGACAAAACATCGCTTCTAAATTAGTCTCCGCTGTTGAAGCCAAATTGAATAAGTTTGGTATTGAAATAATTTCCTGTCTGATAGAACCGGAAAATGATATATCCAGGCAATTCTTCAATCAACTCGGCTACACCAAAGTCCCGGTAGAATACTATTCAAAAAAGCAATCGGCGGATGTTTAGGTCATCAATGAGTGGATTAACACTTCTCATAGACTCCCTTCCTACTCCGCTTGGATATCGGCCTTCGCCGGTATGGGCATCGACTTTAGCATACGGAAAATATGTGCATTCCAATAGTTAGCGTACAAGTGAGGACTTCACACTGACGGCTGGCAGCCGAAAGCTATCAGCTAAAAACATTTGACAATAATCCTGAATTATGTTATCTTGTGGTATTATGAATATTTTAACATTTTCCCTCATCCTTATTGTTACATACTCAAGCCAGTAAGTGGGCTCGTCTCTGCGTATTAGGGCCGTCCCACAAGGACGGCTTTTTTTTTACTTATAGCATCAAGGGGGAAATAAAATGAGAAGCGATGTCATTAAAAAAGGTTTCGAGCGTGCCGGTCAACGGGCATTGCTCCACGCTGTCGGTGTGAGTTCGGCCGATATGCACAAGCCGTTTATCGGCATTGTTAACAGCTATAACGAGATTGTGCCCGGGCACATGCACCTGGATGTCATCGCTCAGGCAGTAAAAGAGGGAGTCTATCAGGGCGGCGGCGTTCCCTTTGAAGTTAATACGATTGCAATTTGCGACGGTATCGCCATGAACCATGCCGGCATGAAATATAGTCTACCCAGCCGTGAATTGATTGCCGATTCTGCGGAAGTAGTCGTGGAAGCGCATGCTTTCGATGCGTTGGTTTTTATACCAAATTGCGACAAAATTATTCCCGGAATGCTGATGGCCGCGGTCAGGTTGAATCTGCCCGCTATTTTCATCAGCGGTGGTCCGATGTTAGTGGGACATATCAATAAAGACGGGAAAATCAAGAACATTGATTTAATCTCCGTTTTTGAAGCAGTTGGTAAGGTCGCTGCTAAGAAAATAACCGAGGCTGAACTGGCGGAAATGGAAGAACTGGCCTGTCCGGGCTGCGGCAGCTGCGCCGGAATGTTCACTGCCAATACGATGAACTGCCTGCTGGAAGCTTTGGGGATGGGTCTACCCTACAATGGTACAATTCCGGCATCCGACGCCAGACGTATTCATCTCGCCAGAAAAGCGGGAGAGCAAATAATGACATTGCTGGCGAAGAATATCAGACCGCGCGACATCATTAATAAAAAAGCACTGGAAAACGCCTTCACCGTAGATATGGCGCTAGGCGGTAGTACCAATACAATCCTGCACCTGCCGGCAGTTGCCAGTGAAGCTGGTTTTAGCTTTCCGTTGAAAAAAATAAATGAAATCAGTCGGCGGACGCCTTATCTCAGCAAACTCAGTCCCGCCGGTGAAAATCATATCGAAGACCTCGACCGCGCCGGCGGAATCCTGGCGGTAATGAACGAGGTTAAAAACCTGCTGCACCTAGATTTGATGACAGTAACCGGAGAATCGATCGGTAAAAATATCGCTGGCGCCAAGGTCTTGGACCGTGAAGTAATACATACTAAAGCCAAAGCATACTCACAAACGGGCGGCTTAGCAATTCTATTTGGTAACATCGCCCCGGAAGGCGCTGCCGTAAAAAGCGGCGCGGTTCCTCCGGGAATGCTGAAACATAAGGGACCCGCCAAGGTATTTGATTCCGAAGAGGAAGTCACCCCCGCCATTATTAAAGGGAAAATCAAACCGGGAGATGTAGTAGTCATCCGTTATGAAGGCCCGAAAGGCGGTCCCGGAATGAGAGAAATGCTCACGCCGACCTCACTGCTAAGCGGCATGGGTCTGACCGATTCGGTAGCATTGATTACCGACGGAAGATTTTCCGGTGGTTCGCGTGGCGCCTGCATCGGGCATGTTTCACCTGAGGCCGCGAGCGGTGGACCGATTGCCGCACTGCAAGACGGCGATATTATTGATATCGACATCCCTGCCTGTAAAATCGATGTGGAACTCACAGATAAAGAAATAGCCCGGAGGATGGCAAAGGTCGCTAAGTTCGAACCACGCGTTAAAACGGGTTATCTCAGCAGATACATTGAAAAGGTCGGCTCAGCCAGCAACGGGGCAATTTTTAACAAATAATAAAAGGGGAATATGACGATGAAGATGACGGGCGGACAAATTATCCTCGACGGATTAGTAAAAGAAGGGGTGGATACGGTTTTCGGCATCCTGGGGGGAGCTATTCTGCCGCTTTATGACACTTTGCCGCAATTCCCCCAGATACATCATGTTCTGGTCAGGCACGAACAGTGCGCCGCACATGCTGCCGAAGGCTATGCCCGCGCATCCGGCAAGGTCGGAGTCTGTTTTGCAACATCGGGTCCCGGCGCCACGAACCTGGTTACCGGTATCGCCAATGCCTATCTCGATTCATCGCCGATTGTCGCCATTACCGGACAGGTTGCCCGCCGTTTTATCGGCAAAGATGCCTTTCAGGAAGTGGATATCACCGGCATCACTCTGCCGATTACCAAGCATAATTATCTGGTCCGTGATGCGGTTTCTCTGGCAAAAACACTAAAGGAAGCTTTTTATATCGCCCGGACAGGCCGTCCCGGTCCTGTCCTCATCGATGTTCCTAAAGATGTATTCCAGGAGGAAATTGAATACCATGCTCCGGGAAAGGTGGACCTGAGCAGCTATAAATTAACGTTGAAAGGGCATCCGGCGCAAATTCAAAAAGCCGCGGCCATGATTAATGGAGCGCAGAAACCGTTAATTATCGCCGGCAGAGGCGTGATTATTTCGGAGGCATTTACTGAGCTTAAAGAACTGGCGGAGAAAGCACAGATACCCGTGGTGACGACATTGCTCGGTCTCGGCTCTTTCCCCGAATCTCATGTTTTAAGCTACCGCTGGCTGGGAATGCACGGTATGGCCTATGCCAACCTGGCAGTGAATAATAGCGACGTCATCATCGCCATCGGTATGAGATTTGACGACCGCGCTACATCGGAAGTAAGTTCTTTTGCGCCTAATGCCCATATCATCCATATCGACATCGACCCTGCGGAAATCGGGAAGAATGTGAGGGTAGACGTACCGATTGTCGGCGACGTGAAAGCGGTGCTGACGCCATTGAACAAATTGATCGAACCGGCTCAGCACGGCGAGTGGCTGCAACAACTTGATATCTGGCGCAGGGAACATCCGTCAACCGATATCAGAGACAGCACTGCTGTTTTACCGCAATACGTCATTCATCAGATATATGAATCAACCAACGGTGAAGCCACCATTGTCACAGGTGTCGGACAACATCAGATGTGGGCAGCTCAACATTATCTCTATAACACGCCCAACAGTCTGATTTCTTCGGGCGGTCTGGGAACAATGGGCTTCGGTTTACCGGCTTCGGTAGGAGTCAAAATGGGACGCCCCGATGCTCAGGTTTGGTGCATCGACGGTGACGGCAGTTTCCAGATGACATTGCACGAACTGGCGACGATTGTTCAGGAGAAATTAGCTGTAAAAATAGCCATTTTAAATAACGGCTTCCTGGGATTACCGCGACAATGGCAGGAATTACTTTACGAAAGACGTCTCGTCGCTTCGCCGCTCTACGGGCCTGATTACGTGAAAGTGGCAGATGCTTATGGCATCCCCGGAGCTAAAGTCCGGCGTAAGGAAGAGGTGATTCCTGCGATTCAAAAGGCGATAGCCTGCGATGGACCTTTCCTTATTGATTTCGGGATTGAACCGGAGGAGAACGTGTATCCGTTCGTGCCGCCGGGTGCCTCGTTAGAAGAGTTTCTGGAAGTACCGACACAGGAGGAAGCATTATGGCAACGACAAAGCACACGCTAGTCGCTTTAGTGGATGACAAACCCGGTGTCCTGAACAGGGTAGCAAGCCTTTTCCGGAGGCGCGGGTTCAATATCGATAGTATTACGGTCGGACAGAGTGAAACACCGAATATTTCCCGCATGACCATTGTCGTGGACGGGACTAATACATCGGTGGAACAGGTGAGAAAACAACTCGATAAATTGATCGAGACGGTAAAAGTCACCGATATTACCGGCGATAACATCGTTGTTCGTGAACTGGCACTTTTCAAGGTAAAGACAACTTCAGCTAACCGCAGCGAGGTTATTCAGATTGTGGATATCTTCCGCGCCAATATTGTGGATGTTTCCTCCGACTCGCTGATGGTGGAAGTCACCGGTGACGAAGATAAACTGAGCTCACTGCTGAAATTACTCTCCGGTTTCGGCGTTAAAGAAGTATGCAGGACAGGGCGGATCGCCATGACACGCGGCACTATTGCCGAATCGGGACGCCGCACATCGAGACAAGCCGAATCATCCTGGGACAGGTGATAGGGGATAAAAATGGATAAAGTAATAATTTTCGATACGACATTAAGAGACGGGGAACAGGCAGCCGGCGGCACATTAAATATTCAGGAAAAACTGGAAATCGCCCGTCAATTGGAAAGTCTCGGTGTGGACGTGATTGAAGCTGGGTTTCCCGCGGCTTCACCCGGTGATTTTGAAGCAGTCGCCTCGATTGCCAAAGAAGTGCGCAAGCCGGTCATCTGCGCGCTTACCCATGCGAATGCAGAAGCTGTTGACAGTGCCGCGAAGGCCATCAAGAAAGCAGCTCACCCACGTATTCATATTTTTCTGTCGTCTTCCGAAATTCATCTCGTACATCAACTCAAGAAGAGTCGACAGGAAATCACCGAAATGGCCTGTAATATGGTCACCCGGGCGACAAAATACGTCGACGATATCGAGTTTTCACCGATGGACGCCAGTCGCACCGAACCGGCTTACCTGTATAAAATAATCGCCGAAGTCATTAAATGCGGCGCGACGACGATTAATGTCCCGGATACCGTCGGCTACTCAATTCCCGATGAATTCGGAGCATTGATTGCGGGTATTTTTAAAAATGTGGCTAATATCGGTAAAACGGTTATTTCCGTCCATTGCCACAATGATTTAGGGATGGCAGTTGCCAATAGTCTGCAGGCTGTCAGAAACGGCGCCAGACAGGTGGAATGCACCATCAACGGCATCGGAGAAAGAGCCGGTAATGCCTCATTAGAGGAAGTTGTGATGGCTATAAAAACCCGCAACGATTTATATAATCTGACCACCGGCATCGATACAACCCAGATTTATAAAACCAGCCGTCTCGTCAGTGAGATGACAGGTTTCATTGTCCAGCCGAACAAGGCAATCGTCGGAGCCAACGCTTTCCGTCATGAATCGGGGATCCATCAGGACGGTGTGATCAAAATGGCACGAACTTATGAAATCATCGACCCCCGGTCGATCGGTCTGCCCGCCAGCAGTCTGGTATTAGGCAAACTATCCGGTCGGCATGCTTTTAAAGAAAGACTGGCTGAGTTGGGTTATGTTCTGGACGATACTGCCTTTCAACGCGCTTTTACTGCCTTCATTGCCCTGGCAGATAAAAAACGGGAAGTGACCGACAAAGATATCGAATCGTTATTGGCGGAAGACAAACGCGTGGTTGCCGATACTTATCATCTGGACCGCATTCAGGTAACCTGCGGTGACCGTGGTATACCTACCGCTGCCGTAAGACTGATTGCGCCTGACGGCGAAGTTAAATCCGATGCTGCTATTGGAACAGGGCCGGTGGATGCCGTGTGTGAGGTAATTGATAAAATCATCAAGATCCCCGGTGTTAAACTCACCGAATTTACGGTGAAATCCGTGACCGAAGGGATTGACGCCATCGGTGAAGTGCTTATCCGGGTTGAAAGCAAGGGCATCACCTATACCGGTCGCGGCGCGGATACGGACATTATTGTCGCCAGCGCTAAAGCCTATGTGAATGCATTAAACCGACTCGTTGCTGCCCGAAAAACCGCGAAATAAATAAAGGAGAATAAAAATGCCGGTCCAATTGGAAATGACATTACGCCTTCTTTTAGCGGCGGTGTTGGGCGGGATTATCGGCTTCCAGCGTGAAACATGGGGTAAACCAGCCGGCCTCCGTACATTAGCCCTTATCGGGGTTGGTTCTGGCCTATTCGGGATAACTTCAACACTGGGATTTCCCGGAGGGAATCCTTCGATGATTGCCGCTGGAGTCGTAACCGGCGTCGGTTTTCTGGGCGCTGGCGCAATCTTACATCGACATGGTGGCGTCGAGGGGTTAACCACAGCGGCAACAATCTGGGTAGCAGCCGGAGTAGGACTGGCCGCAGGTGCAGGGCTCTATATACTGGCTCCCGCGGTTACAGCTATGGCTGTAATTATCCTTTTCCTGCCGCAAAAAAAAGCGAAATAGCGTTTATATTAATATGAAGGAACTGAAAATGAATTTAGCTGAAAAAATACTGGCCGCACATTGCGGTAAAAAGAAAGTCGTACCGGGTGAGTTTATCAATACCAAAGCCGACCTCATCCTGAGTAACGACATCACCGCGCCGATTGCCATCAAGGAATTTCGTAAAATCGGCGTTAAAAAGGTCTTCGACCCAAAGAAGATAATAATGGTCGCCGATCATTTTGTGCCGAATAAGGACATCACCTCTGCGGAACAGACCAAATTCATGCGGGACTTCGCACTGGAGCAGGGGATTTTATGGTACGACGTTGGACAGATGGGCATCGAACATTGCTTACTGCCGGAAAAAGGCCTGGTTTTACCCGGTGATGTAGTCATCGGCGCAGATTCGCATACCTGCACTTACGGTGCGTTAGGGGCTTTCGCCACCGGCATGGGTTCCACCGATATCGCCGCCGCGATGGCCACCGGCGATATCTGGATGAAAGTACCGCAAACAATTAAGTTCGTTTATAAAGGCAAGCTGGGGAAATGGGTCGGCGGGAAAGATTTGATCCTTTTTATTATCGGACAAATAGGTGTCGATGGCGCGCTTTATGCGGCGATGGAATTCACCGGAGAAGCGATCGATAATCTACCGATGGATGGTCGCTTCACCATGGCCAATATGGCGATCGAGGCTGGGGGAAAGGCAGGCATTTTCCACGTCGACCAGAAGACACTGGATTATGTAAAACCACGCGCAACACGACCCATTAAGGTTTATGCGCCGGACGCTGATGCCGAATACGCACAGGTCATCGAATATGATGTCTCCAAGATGGAGCCTCAGGTTTCGATGCCGCATCTCCCTTCCAACGCCAAACCGGTAAGCAAGGTCGGCAAGATCGAAATCGACCAGTCGGTCATCGGCAGTTGTACCAACGGCCGAATCAGCGACCTACGTATTGCCGCCGAGATATTGAAGGGTAAAAAGGTACATCCTCGAGTACGCACGATTGTTATACCCGGGACGCAACAGATATATCTGGACGCCATGCACGAAGGTCTGGTGGAAATCTTCATTAATGCCGGCGCGGTCGTCAGCACTCCGACCTGCGGACCCTGTTTAGGTGGTTATATGGGTATTTTGGCAGCCGGAGAAAAGGCTGTGTCTACCACCAACCGTAATTTCGTCGGCAGAATGGGCAGCACTAAATCAGAGGTTTACTTGGCGAATCCGGCCGTCGCCGCCGCCAGCGCGATTACCGGTAGAATTTCCAGTCCGGAGGAAGTAACGAAGTAAATCAACGGTCATTGCGAGGGACGAAGCAATCTCAGAGTGGGGAGGGTTCTTCTTTCCATTCTGTTAGTGTAAAAAGGAGTTAACAATGTTAAAAGGTAAAGTACATAAATACGGCGCTAATGTTAATACCGATGAAATCATCCCGGCACGCTATCTGAATGTTTCGGAGCCGGCGCTGCTGGCAGAGCATTGCATGGAAGATATAGACCTCGATTTTGTAAAAAGGGTCAAGCCGGGTGATATAATTGTGGCGGATACCAACTTCGGTTGCGGGTCTTCCCGGGAGCATGCGCCGCTGGCAATTAAGACATCGGGCGTTTCCTGTGTTATCGCTAAAAGCTTTGCCCGTATCTTTTTCCGTAATGCCATTAATATCGGTTTGCCGCTGCTGGAAAGCGGAGCCGCCGTTGACGGTATTTCCAACGGCGATACGGTGGAAGTCGATTTGGAAAAAGGTTTGATTAAAAACTTAACAACTGGTAAGCAGTTTACGGCTAAACCATATCCTGAATTTATGAGTCAACTGGTAAAAACCGGTGGGCTGATTGAGTATACAAAAAAGAGGCTGGCGAGCGTAAAATAATGTCTTTCTGAGGACTGAATGTCGAAGAATCTCCATCATTATTCAGTAGACAAGGAAACCCTTCGGTTCCCTCAGGGCGACGGTAAATAATAGGAGTTAAAACAAGTGGCAAAGTTTAAGATTGTAGTGACCGCCGGCGACGGCATCGGACCGGAAGTCGTTAATGAAGCGGTCAAAGTACTGAAAGCAATCGGCACTAAATACGGTCATACCTTCGACCTGCGCTCCGAACTGATTGGCGGAGCATCGATCGATGAGACCGGTGAGGCATTGACTAAAGAAACACTCGCCGAATGTATTAAAGCCGATGCGGTCCTGCTGGGCGCGGTCGGTTCGCCCAAATATGATAACCCGTTGAATAAAGTCCGGCCGGAAGATGGATTGTTAGCGCTGCGGAAGGGCATGGGCCTTTATGCTAACCTGCGACCGGTGAAAGTGCTGCCGATGCTGGAAGACCATACCAACCTGAAACCTGAAGTCATAAAAGGGGTCGATTTAGTGGTAGTCCGCGAGTTAACCGGCGGATTATATTTCGGACGGCCTAAAAGACGTTACACGACCACACGCGGGCGTCGCGCCGTGGATTCGATGGTTTATTCGGAACAGGAAATTGCGCGCATTGCGAAAGTGGGTTTTGAAATTGCCCGAAGCCGCAGTAAAAAACTGATGTCCGTCGATAAAGCTAATGTTCTGGAGACATCAAGACTTTGGCGGCAGGTCGTTTCGGAAATTGCTAAAGATTATCCCGATGTTGAAGTGGAAAATCAATTAGTTGATTCCTGCGCCATGCGTTTAATTCAGAATCCACGGTCAATCGATGTCGTGGTGACGGAAAACACCTTCGGAGATATTCTCACGGATGAAGCTTCGATGCTCGCCGGCTCAATGGGAATGTTAGCCTCTGCCAGTCTGGCCGGCACACCTAAGGAAGGCATCAAGATATCGGGTATGTACGAACCGATTCACGGCAGCGCCCCGAAACGAGCCGGACTGAATATGGCCAATCCCATCGCCACGATAATGAGCATGGCAATGATGTTGCGTCATTCTTTGGCGCTATCGAAGGAAGCCAAGGTGGTTGAAGATGCCGTGCTGGCAGTCCTTAATGACGGCTACCGCACTTATGATATTATGTCCGATGGTATGAAAAAGGTCGGCACCAGAGAAATGGGCGACCTGATTGCCGGGAAAGTATAAAAGGAAAAAACGAGATCCTTAACTACATTCGGGATGAGAATGGAATGACAAGGCGGGGTGAAAAAAGGAACAATGGGAAAAATCTATCTCTATGACACGACACTACGAGACGGCGCGCAGAAAGAAGGCGTGTCTTTCTCGATTGTTGACAAACTGGAGATTGCTTCCCGTCTGGATGACATGGGCATTCACTTTATCGAAGGTGGTTGGCCCGGATCTAATCCCCGGGACGCCGAGTTCTTCCAGAAAGCTAAAGACCTGAAATTGAAAAATGCCGAATTGGTTGTTTTCGGCAGTACACGCCGTGCTAATATCCGCGCGGAAAAAGACGCTAACCTGCTCATCATGCTGTCGACGGGATTAAAACATGCCTGTCTGGTGGGTAAAAGTTCAGATTTACAGGTGCAGCAGGTTCTGGAAACGACACTAGCTGAAAACCTGAAGATGATTGCCGATTCCATACGGTTTCTAAAAAACAAAGGAATGACCGTGTTCTTTGATGCAGAACACTTTTTTGACGGCTTCAAACACAACCCGGAATACAGTTTACAGTGTTTAACGGCTGCAGCCAAGGCTGGCTCAGACTGTCTGGTGCTCTGCGATACTAACGGCGGCGCTATGCCTGACGAAATAACTGAGGCTGTCAAAGCCGCTAAAAAAGTCACTAATATCCCGCTGGGAATTCATGCTCATAATGACAGCGAAGTGGCAGTCGCTAACTCACTCGCGGCAGTAAAGGCGGGTGTAACCCAGGTTCAGGGTACGATCAATGGTTATGGAGAACGATGCGGTAATACTAATATCTGCAGTGTTATTGCAAACTTGAAGCTTAAAATGGGTATCGATTGTGTTTCGAATAATCAGTTAGCCAAATTGACGGAGGTATCGCACTTTGTCAGCGAAGCAGCGAATCTGACGCCCGAAACATCGCTGCCCTACGTGGGCAGTAGCGCCTTCAGTCATAAAGCAGGGTATCATGTATCCGGCGTTACCAAATGGACGGATTCTTACCAGCACATCGACCCGGCCAAAGTGGGTAATCACTTAAATGTAGTAGTTTCCGAACTTTCCGGCAAAGGGAACATTATCTATAAAGCTAAGGAGCGCGGGTTGAATGTGCCGTTGCAGGGTAAACAAGCGAAGAACCTGCTGGAACAAATCAAACTGCAGGAAAGCCGCGGTTTTCAATATGACAATGCCGAGGCATCTTTCGACTTACTGGTGCATCGCGCCCAACCCGATTATAAACCGCTATTCGAATTGGTCGACTTCATGGTGGTAGTCGAGAAAAGACGGCGACCTTCAACCCGCAAAGATACCGGAGAAATGCTCTCCGAGGCCATGGTCAAGGTTAAAGTCGACGGTAAGCTGATGCACACCGCCGCTGAGGGTAATGGCCCAGTAAACGCGCTGGATGCCGCCTTACGCCAGGCGCTACTTCAATTCTACCCCGACCTGGCGGTAGTAAAACTTATCGATTACAAAGTGCGTATTCTGGCCGAAAGCACCGGCACCGAATCACAGGTGCGCGTTCTCATCGAATCGACTGACGGCACCGAAGAATGGCGTACCGTAGGCAGTTCCACCGACATCATCGAGGCAAGCTGGTTAGCGCTGGCAGATGGTCTGGAATACTGGTTGCTGAAGCATAACAAAAAATAGATAAGAGCTTTCAGCTGTCAGCTATTAGCTATCAGTTTAATTTAGTTTAAATAAAAGGGAAGCAAATTACGCTTCCCTTTTATTTTTAGTAATGTGGTAGCCATTGTATGAAACTAGTCAATTGACAAAAGACGACTATTATCATAAGCTTGATGAAATTAGTAGATAGGATTTCGACAAAGGTTTAATAGAATTTGATAGTAATATATTAGAGAAAATAAAAAAGGAAATCTTATGAAAGAAAGACAAACAAAGCAGTTAAAAATCAATTTTATGGAAAAGTTTTCCAAACTCCCGGTTGAAGATTATGCGGTACGAATTATAGCTAAGCTGAATAATTATGAATTTAAAATCGTGAAATTTAAAGGTGAGTTTGTTTGGCATAGTCATCCTCAAACTGATGAGACTTTCATAATTTTGGACGGGGAAATGCAGCTTCATTTCAGAGATAAAATAATTGAATTAAATCCCGGAGAGATGATTGTCGTTCCGAAGGGTGTAGAACATAAACCAGCATCGGTAACAGGGTACAAAGCACTTCTCATAGAACCCGAAGATATTCCTAACACAGGTAACGTCAACAGTGAAATAACTATTAATAAAATTGAATGGATATAATAAATACTATAGTGTATTTGTTCTCCTTTTTATAGAAAACCGCGATATTAATTTGTCATTTCAATGACAACCCACCACCAAGAGTTCGTACCGTATTTTCGTGATAAGTTTGACAAAATCACGCTCCTGTGATAAAGTGCTAAGTAGGTAAACAAATGTTAAACATCTCTCAGAAATACTATTATCACTACTTTTTTTGGGGACGTGAGAGCGTGCTTGAGGGGTGTTTGGGTAAAAAACAGATTAAAAATTCATAGTCGATCAGAGTCGTAGAAATCAGAAAGAACCCTCTCAAGCAGAGGGTTCTTCTTTTTTAACGATTAATATTCGGAAAGCGAAAACAGGAGGACAGCAATGATAATAATGAAGAGTGATGCCACCAGCGCTCAGATTAAGGGGGTAATCAAGGAAATCGAGAACCACGGGCTGCGCGCTGATGTTTCCAGAGGAGATTTCCGCACCATCATCGGGCTTATTGGTGATGAACGGAAAATATCGTTTGACCATCTTGCCATGTTACCCGGAGTTAAGGAGGCAAGAATGGTTGAAACACCCTATAAATTAATCAGTCGTGAATATGCCAGGCTGGCAGGTGAAAGCGAGCATCGAGTAATCAAAGTCGGTGATATTGAAATCGGCGGCGACGAGCTGGTGTTCATCGCCGGACCCTGCGCCGTCGAGAGTAAAGCGCAATTATTCAAAATCGCCGAAGGTGTGAAGAAAGCCGGCGCCCATGCTCTGAGAGGCGGTATCTTCAAGCCGCGTAGCTCCGTCCACTCCTTCCAGGGACTGGGAGCCGCCGGGGAAGATGAAGCCAATGAAGCGTTATCCTGGTTCCGTGAAGCCGGAGATAAATTCGAGATGCCTGTGGTTACTGAAGTCAGAGGGGAATCACAGGTCGACCTCGTGGCGAAGTACGTTGATATCATTCAAATCGGCGCGCGGAACATGTACGACCAGGACTTACTGGTGAAAGCCGCCCGCACCGGTAAACCGATTCTTTACAAACGCCACTTCGGCGCGGGTATTGAAGAATTCCTGTCTTTCGCAGAATATATGGTAGCTGAGGACAACAAAGACATCATCCTGTGCGAACGCGGTATCTTGCCTTTAGGTAAGGGTAAAAGTTATACTAGATACACATTGGACCTGGCGGCGGTGCCGGTATTACAAAAAGAAACGTACCTGCCGGTTATCATCGACCCCAGTCATGCGGCCGGTCGCCGGGACCTCATTTTCAGTCTGAGTTGCGCCGGCGTGGCTGTGGGCGCTTGCGGGATGATAGTCGAAGTGCATAATAATCCGGTGGAAGCATTGGTCGACAGCCAGCAGCAGATCACTCCCGATGAATTTAAAGAACTGGTCACTGTTTGTAACAAAATCCATAAAGCGATTGGTAATAGACGGAATGGGGGCTAAAAACTAGCCTATGAAGAACATTGATGTCAGGCTGGTACAGAATAGCTACAGTATCGAAATCGGCTCCGGTATTCTTAACCAAACGGGATCGAAACTGAAAGCACTTGGTTTAAAAGATAAGGCAGTTATCGTGACTAATCCTATTGTTAGGAAACTGTATGGCGATGTTTTAAAACAAAGCCTCACTGCGGCCGGTTTTAAGCCAATCACATTTGAAGTTCCGGACGGAGAAGAATATAAATCGCTGGAATCGGCGGGAAAACTATACCGGCAACTGGCGGAATATGGCGCCGAACGGTCCACGCCGGTACTGGCCTTGGGTGGAGGCGTAATCGGGGACCTGACTGGTTTTGTGGCGGCTACTTACATGCGCGGCGTGCCGTTAGTACAATTGCCGACAACTCTTTTGTCGCAAGGTGACAGCAGCATCGGCGGTAAAACCGCGGTTAATTACGGCACATTAAAGAATGAAATCGGTACTTTTTACCAGCCGAGGATTACCATTTCGGACATCTCTACACTGAAAACCCTCCCCGGGGAAGAGCTGACCAACGGATTGTGTGAGATAATTAAGCATGCTTTTATTAAAGACGAGCAGTTTTTCATTTATCTCGAAAAGAATCTTGACCTGATAAAATCATTGGATGATAATGTGTTGGAAAAGATCGTCGCCAAGTCCGCCCAAATCAAAGCATCTGTGGTGGAAAGCGATGAAAAGGATAATGGCCTGAGAAACATCCTCAATTTCGGCCACACTGTCGGGCATGCGGTTGAATCAGTCTCAAATTTCCGGGTGGCACACGGCCAGGCAGTCAGTATCGGCATGGTGGCGGCGGCAAAGATGGCCGCGGAATCAGGTATTATAGATTCTGTAACTGTTTCCAGATTGAAAAATTTACTTGATAAAGCCGGTTTGTTAACCAAATTACCGCAGATGGAAGTCCGCCAGCTAATACAGGCGATGCGGTATGATAAAAAAGCCTATGGTGGTAAGATAAGATTTGTTTTGCCCCGGTCAATCGGGCAGGTATTCATTACCGACGATGTGAATCCCGCCCTAGTGGAAAAAGTATTGGGGGGAATGCTATGAGCAGAGTAAGATTGTGCGCTTCAATCACGGATACAAATATCGCTGCGGTAAAAAAGATCGAGCCTATTGTCGACCTGTTTGAAGTCAGGATCGACCTGATCGGCGATAGCTGGACGGAAGTAGCCCACCAATTAACCAAACCATGGATCGCCTGTAACCGCATGGTTGAAGAGGGCGGTAAATGGGATGGGAACGAGGCAAGAAGAATTGAACGATTACTGCAAGCGATTGAACTGGGTGCAAGAATCGTCGATATCGAGTACAACGTAAAAAATGTGGAAAATATCATCCGGTTGATTAGAAAACGGGCGGACTGTTTGCTGTCTTTTCACGATTTCAAGAAAACTCCTTCCCTCGATGTTTTGAAACAGATCGTGAATAAGGAACTTAAAGCCGGCGCCGATATCTGTAAAGTCGTTACTACAGCCCAAACATTTGAAGACAATATGGCGGTAATGAGACTTTTCTCCGAATTTCCGGGAACGAAAATGGTTGCTTTTACCATGGGCACACAGGGTTTTCTCAGTCGCGTCATGTCCCCGCTCATCGGAGCGTATTTCACTTATGGGTCCGTCCAGAAAGGCGTAGAGTCAGCGCCGGGGCAGTTACCGGTCTCCGATATGCTGGCAATTTATGAGATGGTGACACTGTGAAAGACATAATCTCCGGCAAAACTATTGTCTGCGGTATTATCGGCGATCCTATCGAACATACCATGTCGCCAGTAATGCATAATGCCGCTTTTAAAGTAATGGGATTGGATTATATTTACATCCCCTTCCAGGTAAAAAGCGTAGTTTTGCGGAAAGCGGTCGAAGGCATCAGGGGTTTAAATATCCGGGGGATGAATGTCACCGTACCTCACAAGGTATCCATAATACAGTTCCTTGACCAGCTTGACCCGCTGGCAGAAAAAATCGGGGCTGTGAATACGATTGTCAATAACGGAGGCATCCTGACCGGTTACAATACCGATGCCATAGGCTTTTTACGCGCTTTACAAGAAAAAGATGTTGACCCGGCAGGAAAACGGGTGCTCCTTCTGGGCGCAGGCGGTGCGGCGCGTGCTATCGGTTGCATCCTGGCACAGGAAAAAGCCCAATTGACAATTCTTAACCGCAACCAGGAACTATCCTGGGCAGAGAACCTGGCCCAACGTCTTATTAAAAATTATAAAGCGGATGTTAATCCTGGGGAACTGACCCGGGAGAATCTGCAAAAGGCAATTGCAAAAGCCGATATTGTAGTTAACGCCACTATCGTCGGAATGAGTCCGGATACCGACCAGACACCGGTACCAGCTGAGATGCTGAGCGCTAATTTGACTGTTTTTGATGTTGTTTATAATCCGCTCCAAACCAAATTATTACGGGAAGCTAAAAATGCCGGCGCCAGAACCATCAGCGGGCTGGATATGCTGGTCTGGCAGGGTGCCATTTCTTTTGAAAAATGGACCGGGCAAACACCGCCGGTGGATGTTATGTATCAGTCTGTCCGGAAATTATTGCAAAACAATGAAAAGTAATATTGCGCTGATTGGTTTTATGGGTACCGGGAAAACAGTTGTCGGAATGGCTCTGGCAAAACGACTGCGCCGGCCTTTGGTTGAGGTTGATCTGGTAATTGAACGGATTGCCGGCAGCCCTATCCCCGATATTTTCCTGTATGATGGTGAAATTTACTTCCGTGAATTAGAGATTGAAGCTATAAAAATGGTGTCAGGCGGAGAAAAGCAGGTCATTGCCTGCGGCGGTGGTGCAGTATTGAACACCATTAATATCGACCGTCTCAGGGAAACCAGCGTCATTATTAATCTGGCCACCTCTCCGGAAATAATCTTGAAACGAACCGCCGCTGAGGGTAGCCGCCCGTTGCTTAATGTAGAAAATCAGGCGGAAAGAATTAAGCTACTAATGAAATTCAGGAAGCCTTATTATGAGCGGGCTGCAGATTTCACCATCAATACATCAAATCTAAACATCGATGCTGTTACCGATAAAATTATTGGCAGGCTTAAAAAGTATGAAGGCTTCAATCTCTAAAAGTGAAATACTGGGTAAAGTAACGGCGCCTTCCTCTAAAAGTTATACCATCCGCGGGCTAATATGCGGCGCGCTTGCCAATGGCAGGAGTGAAATTATATCTCCGCTGGCATCCGATGATACCACGGTCGCTATCAGTGTCCTAAAAAAAATAGGCGTTTCTATTAAACAACAAAGGAATTACTGGGTGGTGGAAGGCGGAGATTTCCATGCGCCCACATCCCAGTTATTTTGCGGCGATTCCGCCGCCACTTTGCGTTTTATGACAGCCATCAGCGCGATTATTCCTGGGACGTCTCATCTTACCGCCGGACCTTCACTTTCACACAGACCGATAAAAACACTTATCGATGCGTTGCAAAAGCTCAATGTCAGGTGCTCCAATAACAACGACCTACCGCCGGTGACGGTAGAAGGCGGAAAATTCACCGGAGGCGCGACGAGTTTACCCGGTAATATCAGTTCTCAATACGTTTCGGCGTTACTACACATCGGCTCTTTTGCAAGCAACGGTTTAGTTATTAAACTAACCACCCCGTTGGAATCCAGACCGTACGTGATGATGACGATGGACGCGATGCAATGGTTCGGTATCACCATCGCTTTCAATGATAATCTCGATTCATTTGAAATCTTGCCCCAAAAATATAAACCGACGAAATATAAAGTGGAGGGAGACTGGTCTTCAGCTTCTTACCTGCTCTCTATGGGAGCACTGACCGGCGAAGTTGAAGTGAATAATCTCGATACCGCGAGCCTGCAAGGAGACAGAATGTTCGTCGGATTCCTGGAAGAAATGGGGGCTTTTATTACCACCGGCAGGAATTCCGTTGTTGTCAGGCAGTCAAAGTTACAAGCAATTAAAGCCGACCTGACGGACTGCATCGACCTCTTGCCAACCATGGCAGTGCTGGCAGCCGTCGCCGATGGTACCAGCGAATTTACCGGCATTGAAAGAGCTAGAATCAAAGAATCGGACCGCGTGGCAGCAGTTACGGAAGGACTACAGCGGATGGGCATTAAGGTGAAGAGTGATGCTAATCTATTACTGATTACCGGCGGAAAACCGAAAGGCGCTTTGATCGATAGTAAAAACGACCACCGCATTGCCATGGCATTCAGTTTGCTAGGGTCGGTAGTCGGGAACACGGTAATTGAACATGCCGAATGTGTCGCCAAGACTTATCCTGAGTTCTGGGACGTTTTCAAGAAACTGGGAGGGAAGGTGATAATCGATGTGCAATAGTTTGGGTAAAATATTCAATGTAACCAGCTTCGGGGAGAGCCACGGCAGATGTGTGGGAATTGTAATCACCGGCTGTCCCGCCGGATTACCGGTTAGCGAAAAAGATATCCAGACCGAACTGGATAAAAGAAAGCCGGGTAAAAACATAGCATCGACCCGCCGGGCCGAAGAAGATAAGGTAGATATCCTCTCCGGTATTTTTAAGGGACACACCACCGGCGCGCCCATCTGCCTGGTAATTTGGAATCAAGATGTTGATTCCACCAGTTATGAAAAGACGCGAGCTCTGCTGCGCCCCGGTCATGCCGATTTTACATCTTTTGTAAAATACGGAGGATTTAACGATTATCGCGGCGGCGGCAGGTCTTCCGGCAGAATTACCGCTGGTTTCGTCATGGCGGGAGTTATTGCCCGTAAATTATTGGACACTATCGGCATCGAGATTCTGGCGCACACAGTAGAAATAAGTGGTATCAGAGCTACAGCCGCCGGTTTAGCAGCTATCAGAAAAATCGATGATAATCCGCTAAAATGCGCCGACACATCAGCCACGGAAAAAATGCTGAAGGCTTTGGAAAAGGTCCGTAAAGAGGGAGACAGTCTGGGAGGCATCGTCGAAGGTCTGGCATTAAACGTGCCTGCCGGATTGGGCGGACCGGTCTTTGATACACTGGAAGGCGACCTGGCCAAAGCGTTATTTGCCATTCCGGCAGTCAAAGGAGTTGAGTTCGGTGCCGGTTTCGCAGTGAGTAAAATGAAGGGTTCGGAAAATAATGACCCGTTTATCATTAAGCGCGGTAAGATCATAACCGAAACCAATAACAGCGGCGGCATCCTGGGTGGCATCAGCAACGGTATGCCGATGGTCGTTAGGGTAGCTATCAAGCCGACACCGTCTATCAGCCGGAAACAGCAAACAGTGAATATTGAAACAATGAAAGAAGAATCCCTCGAAGTTAAGGGTAGACATGATGTCTGTATTGTGCCCCGGGCAGTGCCGGTGGTATCGGCCATGATAGCAGTTACTCTTTGCGATTATGCGCTGGCGGCAAAACTCATCCCGGAGGTATTAAAATGAGCCTGGAAGAATTAAGGAAAAAGGTCGACGTAACCGATGAAAAAATTGTACGGCTGATTGCTGAAAGAATCAGGCAATCGAAATCAATCGGTGAGGAAAAACATAAAAAGGGGAAACCGATTGAAGATGCTGCCCGTGAACAAAAAGTGCTCAGTCACATTAAAGCCATTGCCCATGCTGAAGGGATAAACGAAAAAGAAATCGAAAATATTTACCGGCAAATCTTTAAATCCTCTAAAGACGCTCAGGGCATTATAGCTGCTTTTCAGGGTGAACTGGGGGCCTATAGTGAGGAGGCTTGTTTTCAATATTTTGGTCCCTCGGTTACCGTAAAACCATGCGAAAGTCTGGATGCAGTCTTCAGCCTGGTAGAGCAGGATGAGGTGCCGTATGGGGTCGTCCCCATTGAAAACTCGCTGGAAGGCACTGTTAACCGCGTGTATGACCTTTTGTTGAATTCAAGCCTGAAAGTCTGTGGAGAATTGGAAGTGAGGATTATGCACTGCCTTATTGCCAATCCAAAGGCTAGTCTGGATAACATCAAGAAAGTCTATTCCCATCCCCAGGCTCTAGCGCAATGCCAGACATTCTTAAAGCACCTTGGCTTTGAGGTAATCCCTGCCTCGGACACGGCAGGCAGTGTTAAATTAATTAGAGAGCAGCACCTGACCGATGCCGCGGCAATTGCCTCCCGACGAGCGGCGGAAATCTACGGCATGAAAATCCTGGCCAGTGATATTGCGGATAATCCCAACAATTTCACCCGGTTTTTTGTTCTGGCCAAACATGATTCTCCGCCATCGGGTAAAGATAAAACATCGATTGTCTTCTCGGTGAAACATCAGTCAGGCACTCTTTATACAGCGATTAAGGAATTTGCGGACAACAAGCTCAATCTGACCAAGATTGAATCCCGCCCTACCCGGCAAAAAGCCTGGGAATATAATTTCTACCTCGATTTTGAAGGGCACCGTCAGGACAAAATAGTGAAAGACACTTTAACAAAACTGGAGGCACATTCGCTGTTTGTCAAAGTGCTCGGCTCCTATCCCAAAGCAACATAGTCGAATTGTGAGGTTTACGGATGAAAGTGGCGATAATCGGCGGCTCCGGTAAAATGGGCATGTGGATTGCCCGTCAACTGACGCAAGAAGGCATTCATGTAGTGATCACGGGACGGGATCAGGAGAAACTGCTAGACGCAGGAAAAGAACTGGGTATGCCGGTTGCCGCGAATATTGAAGGTGTCAAACAAGCGGATGTCGTCATTTTATCTGTACCGCTCGATAACTTTGAACCAGTGGTTAAGGAAATTGCGTCCTATGTACGCCAAGGGCAGCTGGTGATAGATGTTACCTCACTTAAAACGAAACCGGTTGAAATCATGCATCGCTATATCAAGAAAGGCTCGATATTAGGCACCCATCCGGTGTTCGGACCCGGCGCAAAAAGCGCCGCTAATCAGAACTTCGTTCTCACACCTGTGAATGAAAAGGAGACAGTCTTAGCCGGTAAAATAAAACAATTTCTGGAAGAGAGAAAGGCAAACGTTACTATTATGACGCCGCAGGAACACGACCGGATGATGTCTGTCGTATTAGGGCTGGCGCATTTTATTGCCATTGTTTCGGCTGATACGCTGCTCGGTTTTGAAAACTTTGAGGAAATGAAGAAAATCGGCGGAACCACCTTCAAGGTTCTCTACACATTAATCGAAAGCGTAGTTTCCGAAGACCCTGAACTCTACGCCTCCTTGCAGATGAGTTCCCCTGATATCACACAAGTTGAAAGTCTATTTCAATCTAACACAAAAACCTGGGCTGATATGGTAAAAGCCAATGACAGACAGGGATTCGCCATAAAAATGAAGAGCCTGAAACAGAAATTGGAAAAAACCGACCCGGCTTTTCGTCATGCCTACGAGAATATGTACAGAATTACTGAGAAGTTCTAAAAGGCATTAATACTGATTTGACAACCGAGAGGATTTGCGATTATTTATGAAGGTGGAAGTGGAGAGGAGGAATCTCGTGGGGCATTACACCCCACGAGAAAAGGGAACGGGAAATTTATTTTAACCAGGGATTACGTATGGTTGGATAGGCTCTATTCAGTACAGGATATTCTTCCTTAATTTCCTGGGACGGATATACGAAATTACCCCCCAATAATAGATCAAATACCTGACCTATTACCTTTACCGATTTTGTTATATTTTTCATTTTCTTACCTCTTCTTTCTATCAATTATTAATATAGCTTAATCTGGTAACGGGAAAATTAAGATGTTCTGAGGTAAGTAACAGGCAGGTTAAGCAATGGTAACAAATATGTAAATTTTTCAATATTAATAGGAATACACAAAAGAATGCCATTGTTTTAAGTAATGGTTGATCGATAGATTATTCGGGTTTAGCGAGGAAATATCCGATTCCCGTCTTGGTTAATATTATTCGCGGTTTACCGGGGTCTTCCTCAATCTTTTCGCGGAGTCGCCGGATATGCACTTTCAAACTATCGGTAGCACCAGGGTAATCATCGCCCCATACCGCTTCCGCCAGATTGGAATGAGTCACAACACGTCCTTCGTTCTTCATCAAAAAGCCCAGGATATTATTCTCTGTTACAGTGAGAGCGATTTCCTTTTCTCCCATATGTAATTGTCCGGTCTCATTATCCAGACGTAATTGTCCGAAGACCAAGGCAGTTTCTTCTGCAGGTGTATGCCGGCGAATCATTGATTTAACACGTGCCAGAAGCTCTAATTGGCGGAATGGCTTGGTTATATAATCGTCGGCTCCCCATTCCAGACCTTTAACGACATCGGCTTCTTCCGCTCTAACCGTCAGGATAATGGTCGGTACGGCGGAGAAACGTCTGATTTGTCGTAAAACTTCAAAGCCTGTAATATCAGGCAGTCCCAAGTCAAGGATTACGATATTGGGAGATTCGGACTCCACAAGTTCCACCCCTTTTTGTCCAAGTCTGGTGGAGATAACTTTTGCTTCAGGCCAACGTATCTGGAAAGCCAGAGAAATAGCATCAACAATCTCTTTGTCGTCTTCGATAACCAGCACTTTCATCGTTTTCTCCTAAATAGCGGTTCCGGCCGTTTGCGCGGGCTGCGATATCGGAATAGAAAAGGAGAATGTAGCGCCTTTTCCTTCCTCACTCTGTACCCATATCCTGCCACCATGCAATTGTACGAGGTTCTTACAAAGTGCCAGACCGAGTCCCAAACCACTTAGATGCTCCCGGTCACTCAACTGTCGATAATAAGGACGGAATAATCTCCGTTGTTCTTCTTCAGGGATACCGCGTCCGGTGTCCTGAACTTCAATGACCAGTGCGCCATTTTGTTCTCTAGCCCGCAGGGTAATAGTACCTCCCTCCGGGGTGAATTTTGTGGCATTAATCACTAAATTTTGTACTATCTGCAGCACGCGGTATTCATCTGCCCAGAGCATCGGCAGCGAAGGCGGTAATTCCACTTTCAGCGACTGACCGTTACCCATAGCGACTGCTGACATTTCACTACCAACATGCTGAAGCAAACGAAGTAGATCCACGCGCTTAGGATTAAGACGCAGCATCCCAATCTCGCCTCTGGCAAGGTCGAGGAGTTCGCCGATACGTTTATTCAGGTTAATCGCACCGCGTTGTATATTCTGTGCTACGCTTCGCCAGGGTTCTTCTTTGAGTTCACTAACCAGCAAATCGCTGGATGACATGATTGGTGTCAAAGGTGTTTTCAATTCATGCACAAGAGCACGGGTAAACTCAACTCTTCTCTGTACTTCAACCTCAAGTTCCTGGCGTAACCGGCGCTCCTGTTCGTAGGATTCCTCAAGTTTCGCTTGAGCCATCTCACGTTCTGTGATATCCATTGCGTGTCCCAATACCGCGCGCTTGCCCTGATATTGAATTGAGGTCACACTCTCTAACAGCCACCTTACCCGTCCGTCTTTATTCACAACCCTGTATTTATATGGTGTTGTACTTTCCCCTTTTAATATTTTTATAGCACTTTCTCTTACTCTTTGCTGATCTTCAGAATAAATTAATCTCATGGAGTAAGATTCAATAATTTCATCGGATACATCCGCTAAAAATTCCCGGAAATTATCATTTACAAATTTAATTTTGCCATCCTGAAGGATGAAAAGACCAATGGGCATGCTGGTCCGGAAAATGCGTAAAATTTCCTCGTCACGATTGAGCTGGTTTTCCGAATCCTGGAGTTCGATAACCCGCTTCCGTAAGTCAATAAGTTCCTTTATTAATTGTTCTTTGCTTTTGCTTTCGTCTTTCATACGTCTCTGATTAGATTCTACTTCTCTTCAGTTGAGGCGTCAAATATCTCCCATTATAAAACTCCCTTTCCCATCGCATTGGATACCAGTCCCCGCCACAGCAAATAGGTGGTTGACAGAAAATGGAGTATGCTTTACGATTAAAAGGATTTTCGGGGACTCAAAATGAAACATTTTAAAAATATTTCCGGTATTTTTCTTCTTACACTCATTTTATCAACCGTACTGCCGATAGCATCTGTTTATGCAACCCCAAGTATCTCAATATCGCCATCGACCGGCGTTTCCGGAACTACAGTGACTGTGAAAGGCATCAGTTTTAGCTCCTATTCCGGGGATATGCTATCAGTCTATTTCGATGATACCGAAATAGACTCCAGCTCTACTACTGTATCTGTGGACGGTGTCTTTCAGACTTCTTTGAAAATCCCCGATTACATTAAATCCGGCAACCATACTATTAGTCTCAGAGGTAAAGCCGATACCGCACTGGCAGAGAGTCAGTTTATTGTGCCTTCTACCGAAATAATACTGAACCAGTGGGGCGGTTCTGTCGGGACTATGGTTAAGGCTTTCTGTAAAGGTTTTTATGCAGGGAAAGAGGTCAGTGTTCAATATTATTCCACCGATGACAATAGGGAGGAAGTAGCCACAGCGACCGCGAGTGATGGCGGTGAATGCACAGTGGAATTCCCTATACCCGTCAGCGCAACCGGAGTTCATCAGATAATCGCTACCAATGAAAATGGAGATCTGGCGCAAGCCGATTTTGAAATCGTTCCTTCGCTCAGCATTAACCCACCGAACGGAGCCGTCGGCGATAAGGTGACGGTTTCCGGGTCAGGCTTTATGAGTAACAATCAGGTAAGCGTAACTCTCAATGGGGAAAAAGTTGCCTACGCTCAAGTATATGAATTAGGCAATTTTGATGCCACTTTCTATGTACCCGCTATTAAAGCCGGAACCTATGCTATTGAAATAGAAGACTTGTCTCACACTGAAAGGTGGATAAACTTCACCATCGATCCCAGAATTAGTCTGAGTAAGTCGACCGGTGATGTCGGCACGAAACTCACCGTTAACGGCACAGGATTTGAGGGCAATGGTATAGTGGACATTCAATATGATACTAATGAAATTTCATGGACTGTGACTGACGAAAGCGGCTCTTTTTCCTTTACCTTCAATGTCCCGGCGAGTATTTCCGGAGCCCATTTTATCACCGCCTCGGATGGATTCAATACCAAACAGGCGACTTTTTCCATAGAGTCGGAACCACCGGCCGCGCCGGACACACTTGATCCTAAACCCGGTGCCAAGGTAGAAGCGAAGGTACCTTTTGATTGGGAAAGCGTCTATGACCCCAGTGAACCGGTAATATATACCTTGCAAATTGCCAGAGACGATAGTTTCTTCAATCCTGTTTTAACTAAGAAGGACTTATCTGAATCAAAATACACCTTGACGCAGCAAGAGGCGTTGCGTCCCAATCGAAGATTTACCCATTATTACTGGCGCGTGAGAGCTACCGATGCCGCTTCAAATATCGGCGATTGGTCTGACCCGGTTCAATTTCAGGTAGAGCCGACCAATACGCTACCACAATGGGCAAAATACGCACTTGGTGCAGTCGGCTTTTTAATGGTGATTCTATTAATTAACCGCATTCGGAAAGGAACTGCCAAACCTGAAACACCGCAAACGCCCTAGTTTAGGTATTGGCGCTGAGTATCCTGATCAGTTTGGTCGCTACCTTCACCATCGGGAGTTTATCCACTTCCCGTAAAGCTTCCTGAATATCTTTTTCCTTTGCCAGGTAAGTAGTCATAACAATCGGGACAAACCGTGCGGAAACTGGTTCCTTCTGGATAACGCCGGCAATGCTGATATTATATTTCCAGAATACATTACAGATTTGGGCCAAGACACCTGCCTGATTCAGGACACTGAACCGGAGGTAATAGCGGCGTTCCGCATTCGCGGTAGAACCCAAAACCACAGGGGATTTCGAGGTCGGCATAGGCATTTGTCTGCCCTCGACAATATCCGCCAAATCTTTCACTACAGCGTCCGTGGTGGGATAAACACCGGCTCCCGGCGCCACTAAACCGGATATCACCCCGTATTCATCTTCAAGTTCAGTTCCATTGTATGCACCCTCAAGCGAACCTAGTAGAGAAGTCTCCGGCAGCAGAGCCGGATACACGCCGACCGCAAAGGAATCATCAATCTGCTCGATAACGCCTACCAGTTTGATGGAATATCCTAATTCGGCGGCATATTGAATATCCTGAGTAGTGATATCCCGTATACCTTCGACAGTAAAAGACGGAACTTTTTGATAAGAATTGGTAATCAAACTTACGAGAATACGGATTTTGTTAGCGGTGTCAACGCCGTCGATGTCATCGGAAGGGTCACGTTCCGCAAACCCTTTTTCCCGAGCTTCTCTTAGAGCTTCTTTGAAGCTTTTATCGTCCCGCGACATCGTGGATAAAATATAGTTGGAAGTACCATTGAGAATTGCATAGATTCTCTTGAATTGTTTAGTAGAAGTACCGGCCTGCTGGAATTCGTGAATTAAGGAATGACAGCCGACAAAGCTGGCCCTGAAGCCAACCCTCCGTCCCTGTTTGGAGGCCAGCGAGAAAATTTCTTTACCCTCGGCGGCCAGCAACTTCTTGTTCGCCGTTACTACATCTTTACCGTTCTTCAACGCCTGCATCTGGATGGTCTTTGCCGGTTCAATACCGCCGATTAATTCCACAATAATATCGATTTCAGGATCGTTAACGACTGATTTCCAATCGACAGTAAGCATAGTTTTAGGAATTTTCACCGGGCGTCTTTTCTTCAGGTCGATATCAACAACTTTGACCAGTTCCAAACCGTTGACACCTTTCTCGTAAAGTGCTCGCACCACGCCCACGCCGATATTACCAAAACCTATTACCGCGACTTTTTTTATTGATGACATAGCTGATCTATCTCCTGACTGATTTCGACTTAGTTAGCCAATATTATCGTGAGAGGGGGTAAAGTGTCAAACTCATAGGAAATACTAAATAAATCAGTAGGGGAAAAATAGTGTACCATTCTGGCGAAGGCCAGAATCCACTTTTAGAAATAATTCGGACCTAAATCTGGAATGGTCAGATTAATAACCTGACGTATGCGAAAGCCCACCATGACGCCAGCAGATGAAACTCACCGGAGATGCGAATGCCCTTAAAAATTAATTTTATCAAACAGATTCCTGCCGTAGTCAAATCCCGTGACCAACGGGACAGGAATGACAAAATATGATTTGATATCAGGATTTCGCATTCCCTTGATTATTTTTTGATTCATCCCGACCCTCTGGTTTGGTCGATACAGGCTTTTTGCTTTCTCTATTTCCGACCAGAATTCCTGATATTCGGGAGAACCGTCGCCGGAATATATCTTCAGCCTTCCGGAATTAACTGCGGCCAACAAATCAAAACCTAATTTAGATTTCGAGTGAGCGGTGAACGTAAATGGGATAACGCGTGAACCGAACTCCTGCCGTAAAAAAGAAGCCACCGGCTGACCGACGCCCGTGGCATCCACAACGACTTTTTTACATCCCCAAACTTTTTTCAGAATATCAATCATGTGCGGATACAGTTCCGTGTGTCTGGTGCCAGTCCAGCGGTAATGTTCCACCAGTTTCACACCGGGTTGCTTCTGAATGTCATTGACAATAGCGTAATCCAATTCCCCAATCGTGATCACCGTAGAATCCTGACGCGATTTTAAGGCTCGCAGCCGAAGGTCGTCGAGTTCTTCTGCTTCGCCCGCTAGGTCGATACCGGCAACATAGATTTTCCCCTTTTCCGCTACGCGTTTTCGCGTATGATTGCCCTGGAGTTGCGCTTTTTGCTGAATCGAGAGAAATCCTCCGCCGTCGCGAATTGGCAGTAAACAATATTGTGTAAGGAACAGGGGATGATTCTCACCGAGTCGCTGTTTTTCGGTTTCGACATAAACCTGATAATCGGGATTATATTTCGCTACTTCCTGCCAATCATAGCGGAAGTGACGTTTGATGCCGTCTTTCTTTTCCAACTCTAGATTAGTCTGTTTGATTTCTTCCAATAAAATGGATTCATCCCAGGTGGTCCCGTAATGAACAGTCGTGACATTAGTTGTAGCTCCCATCGGTTTGAAGTCTTTGGTGTATTTATCCTTAATGACATCCTGTGATTCATCAACTTCAAGTAGAATTTGTGCCGTATTACCCACCACATTCGCGGATTCTTCGGCAGAGAGAAAGATAGCGCGGGCGTTGCCTAGCCGGATAATGTAGCCATGCTCGCCTTCCCATAGTCCATCAAAGCCGGCATCATTGAGACGGTCTTTCAAGCGCGTCATGGAAGTTACCGCCTGAGGCTTGAAGGTCGGGGAGCATTTTATCAGATTCTGTGGCTTGGTGATATAGAATGTGAGCAGTAACAATTCAAGCTGGGCAGAAATTTCGTTTTTCCCGCCCTGCCGTGCAATCTCAACAGAAAAAGTGAGGCCTTTTCGGCTGAAAACGCTCTCCAACACTGCAGCAGCGATTTCTTTTTGATAGGGGTATAATTGCGGCCAGGCGACTTTGCCGACGGAATCATTTTTTAAGGATGGCGCCGATGCCGAGAGGGAGGGCAACCTCTTTGAGCACATTTCGGACTGCCTCCTTAATGCCGGTTTTGTCGTCTTTACTGAGGTTGTATTTAGCAATAACCATACGCACTAGAGCGTTAGTAGCTTGTGTAATTAACTTGATATTTTCCGGGTGATGCTCAACCTGTGTTTTAATTTTTACACGCAAGAGGGCAATTTCCGCATCCAAGCCTTCAACTTCCACGGCATGTTTATAGTCAAGCTGCTCCTTCTCATCCAATATTTTGGAGTAGAAGCCATGTGTGCGGGGAGCGCCTCTTTTCCTGGTTATTTCTTCGTCCATTTGTTTTTCTACCGGTAGATTCATAGTAGAACACTAGTGCTATATTGTCTATTTTATTTTGTCATTGTTTGTGTAATGACCATTATCAGTCCTGATGAAATCGGAACACAGCAATTCTTTCTTGTCATTCCGTGCTTTGACCGTAGGCTATAGTTCTTACGAAGTAATGTATACTTTACGAAGTAAATGTATAGGAATGCATATTAATCGTAGATTCCCGCCGCAGTATAATCCCGTGACCAATGGGACGGAAATGACAATTTAAGATTTCGATATTCGCATTAATAATTTCATCCCTTCGTGATTGCTAACTTCGTCTGGACAGTATACAATAAGGCGTTGAAATGAGTATTGCCAGAGATTTATTTCAGTTACAGGAAGTCGATCAGGCGCTTGAAGTCAATCTTCAAGCGCAGAAACGCGTCTCCGCGCAGATCGGGGAAAGCCCGATCGTGGTGAAAGCCAAGGTCAAACTGGCGGAAGAACAGAAAAACTTGGAAACTCAGTCTGCGCAGCAAAAATCCACCGAATGGGAAATCGACGACCTGACTACGAAAATCAAAGACATCGAGAAAAAACTTTACGGCGGTAAAATCTTTAATTCCAAAGAGTTATCCAGCCTGCAGCAGGAGACTGACGACCTGAAAAAACGGCGCTCCGTGCTGGAAGATAAATCATTGGGTTTAATGGACCAACTGGAAATTACACGCAAAGCAATCGGGATCAGCAAAGAAGAACTGACCAAACTGGAAGCTGAATGTCAGGGACAACAAAAACAATTCACCGCGGAATTGACGCAACTAAAAACCGCGCAAACTACGCTCGAAGATAATAGAAAACAACTCACGGCCCTTTTTGACGCCGATACCCTTGCCACTTATCAAGAATTGCGAAAAAGGAAAGGACTGGCGGTCGCGAAAGTAGAACAGGGAATCTGCAAGGGATGCCGTATTACCTTACCGAATACCGACCTGCAGCGGGCAAAGGGTGGCGGTGTAGTACGCTGCAGCAGCTGCGGCCGCATTATCTTTCTCGCCTGAAAAACTATGAAATTAATCATTAACACCGACGGCTTATCCAAGGGTAACCCCGGCACCGCAGCCATCGGCGTAACCATCAAAGACGAACGGGGTAAAATGCTGGCGACCATTTCCAAACGAATTGGCATTACCACCAATAATGTGGCAGAATATCAAGCCTTGATTGCGGCTCTACAGAAAGCCATCAAACTGGGCGGCACTCAGGTCGTTATCCGCGCCGATTCCGAACTGATGATAAGACAACTTAACGGCAGATATAAAATCAAATCCGAGGGTTTGAAACCGCTCTATATCGAGGTAACCCAATTATTGGCTAAGTTTGAAACCGTGTCATTAAAACACATTCCGCGTGAGCAAAACACTGAAGCCGACAAATTGGCAAACGACGCGGTGAGATAACGTATTCCATCCCGATGGAAATCTGGATCCAGCCATCAAATCCTACCTCAATTCCATTCCATATGAACCTTGACTATATTATCAGAGTTCGTTAAAATGTGCCTTATTCGTTTGATTAGAACCGGAGATACAACGTGAATAAAATACAGCTGACGGACGGTAAAATATTGTTGCGTCCCTATGAAATGAAGGACTTGGAGCAAACATTTATAGCCGCAAAAGAATCTATAACGGAGGTTAGTCCCTGGCTGCCGTGGTGCCACACCGATTACACAATCGAAGAAAGTAAAAACTGGATAGAATCGTGCGCAAAGACCTGGGATGATGGCAGCGCTTATGAATTTATCATTACCGATTCAAGAAACGGCTCTTACCTGGGTGGTTGCGGGCTGAATCAAATTAGACTGACTGACAAAGTCGTCAATCTGGGATATTGGGTCAGAAGCAGTCGGATAAAGCATGGGATTGCCACTGCCTCTACATTATTGTTGGCCAATTTCGGATTTAAAGAGCTTAAATTTAATCGAATTGAGATTTTAGCTGCCATCGAGAATAAAGCCAGCCAGAGAGTCGCCGCGAAAGCGGGTGCCTTACGGGAAGGAATCTTGAGGAATCGACTTCTTTTACACGGTAAAATTCACGATGCAGTGATCTTTTCAATGATTCCACAATGAATTGAAGAAGAACTTCATGCTCACCCTCACCCTAGCCCTCTCTACATCAGCTGCGCTGAGTACTGTAGCCATTGAGGGTGTGGGAACCAACCTACACTCTGCGTTCTTTTATTATAAATATCATCCCTACCATTGCCAGCAAGGCTAAACCGGCGCCAAAGTAAAATGCCGCCGCCGGGGCAATTCTATCCCACAACACACCGGCAATCAGGCTGGCAGGTAGTGCCATTAGCCCCACAACGCCGTTATAGAGGCCGTAAGCGGTACCGCGTCTCTGAGTAGGCACCATGTCCGCCACGAAGGCTCTTGCCACCCCTTCGCAGATGCCGTAAAAGATACCGTAAACCGCAAACAATATCCAGATTTGCCAGATACTGGTGGATAGCGCGAAACCAAGATAGACCAATCCATATATAAACCAACCGATTGAAATCACCCGTTTTCTGCCGATTTTATCAGAGAGAACCCCCATCGGCATCGAAACCAAGGCATAAGTAATGTTGAAAAGCACCAGCATCATAACCACTTGGACTAACGGTGTTTTAACGTGCTGTGCATCAAGAATAAGGAAGAAATCGCTGGAATTCCCCAAGGTAAACAGCGCCATGATAACCAGATAGAGTTTGAACTGGTTACTGAAAGGGGTAATCGTCGTCGGTTTGGAAATATCTCCTTTTGCAGTTGTAGCCAGTTGTTTGCGCTCATGTACTAACGTCATTAAAACCACTACCGCCAGGATTGCCGGGATAATACCGATAATTATCATCCAGTGATAAGCATTTTTCTCCAGATGGAATCTATCTCCAGGAATCAGATAGACGATAATCGCGGCAATTATCAGGCCTATCACTGCCCCCGAAGTATCCATGGCTCGATGTAAACCGAAACTGCGCCCGCGCTCTTTCTCATTGACTGAGTCCGCAATCAAAGCATCCCGTGAAGAACTCCGCACACCTTTGCCCACACGGTCGCCGAGTCTCACGCCGGCTACTGCGCCCCAGCTATTCGCCAACAACATAAACGGCTTAACCGCGGTAGAAAAAGCATATCCCAGTACTGTGAGTAATTTACGCTTGCCGATTTTATCGCTGAACCAACCGCTCACAATACGGAAAAGGGAATCGGTGCTATCCGAGATACCCCCTACCAAACCGATTATGGTACTTGAGGTACCCAGTACATTGCTCATAAAAAGAGGCAAGAGCGTAAAAATGAGCTCACTGCTGATATCGTTCAGCAGACTGGTGACTCCCATAAAAAAGACGTTGGGATGCAGGCCTAGAATCTTCCTGGGTTGTTTCTCAATTGAAGCAGGTTCGGTCATTTACACGGCCTCCGATAATGAGACAATATTAAGTAATTATATACCTCGATAATTGGAATTTAAAACACCCATTTTTTGAATATCAACCGCGCTTCGAATCCCTTGTCATAGGCAGGACGGATGAAGTTGATAATTGATACTCACCCAGATTATAATGTGACTATGGACAAATTTTTAAAGCATAAGAACATGTCGTTACTTATTTTAATTTCCTTGTTGATGACAAGCTTGTTATCAAGTACAAGTTGCGTATTTTTTACACATTCGGATTCAATATATACTCCTAAAGTAATAAGTGACGGAAACGGTGGTGCCATCGTTGTTTATGAAAAAGTGAATAGCGGGAATGAACGGGATTTCTACGCGCAAAGAATTGGCCCCGATGGAAAGGCTCTATGGGGTAATAAAGGAACCCTAATTGGAAGTAGCCGGAGTGAATCATATAGTTTTCCTGTTTTCGATATTGCAGGTGATGGTACCGGAGGAGCACTAATTGCCTGGCCCAATCTGTCGCCAGACCAATTTCAGAGTATAAGGGATGTCACTAAAATCGATTCTAGCGGCAACATCATCTGGCAGAAGGATTTGGCTTATTTTGATCAATTGATCTGTGACGGCGCCGGAGGTGCTATCGTTGCTTTAGACCACCCCACAAATACTAACACGAATAATACCAATGATACTCCGATTGTTGTGATAAGAATCGATTCTCAAGGTCACTATCCCTAGGGTCAGCAGGGAGTCATGATACCGCGTAAAGGATACTGGCCCAATAGTCTGCAAGTAGTGAGCGATGGAGCAAATGGGGTAATCAATATTTGGGAGGAGATGGAGTCTCAAGCTGAGACGGCTACGCCGGGTTTCCAACACACATGGCGTATAATGGCCCAAAGGGTAGATGCCAGTGGCAATCTGTCTTGGGGAGCGAATGGCATAACCCTGCGTACCTACGCCGATAATGTCAGCATCGAAGAACCTTGCGCTACGGCTGACGGTTCCGGAGGAGCTATAGTTGGCTGGCACCAGTATCCCTCAGGGCCGATAGACGAGACCTCACCTGAATGGCTGATACAGGATATATGCACGCAGAAAATAGACTCTAACGGCATTATTCTGTGGCAATCTGGCGGTATCGCACTGCAGATAGTTAAAACAGCAGAAGAAGCAAACCCTCATACTCCACTTGCGGTGAGCGATAGTGCAGGTGGAGCTATCATCATGTGGGAAGATTTGCGGAACGGTTTGGCAAGTATATATGCCCAGAGAATGGATTCTAATGGCACTACTCAGTGGCAAACAGGCGGCGTAAAGGTCTGCTATGTCGAGAGCAATTCCAGTTTATCCTGGCGGCAAATAGCCGGTGATGGATCCGGTGGGGCAGTAATTTCCTGTAGCTTTACGGATAACCCGGGTATTCTTGTCCAGAAACTGAAATCTGATGGCAGTACCATCTGGCCAAATAATGGAATATATATTAACGCTAAAACTATTACAAGGTATTTCTTGGCTTCCGATGGCCATGGAGGAGCTCTTATCGGCTGGGGCAATGGCAATGGTAATTCAGAAAAATCATACATCCAGCGGGTCGGCTCGGATGGCAAATTGCTATGGGGCGCAACAGGCATCAAACTGGGGAATTAAGCCTCCCTGGATTATCTTTAGTTTTTAGTTAAGCTTAATTTGAGAAACAGGGGCTGTCAGAAATCTCAAAATTGCTTAAGTTTAAGGCGTATCGGAAAGTGTCTTTCTGTCAAATAATCGGATATGTTGACGATAATTCTCGGCAGCCTTGCCATACGCTTCGCAATAAATTCACTTTCACTGCCAATTAAATCTGCTTGCCGGCATACGAAGATTACCTTAATTTTTTCTTGACGTATTCCAATTGTTTGTATGGGATGTCAATCAGGGATTTGCTTCACTCTAATTAATGTTTAAAAACAATCTTCATTTATAAGTTTATGTTATCATGGACTTAAAGTTACGATTGGAAGGAAAAAATTATGAACAAGACTAAGGTTGCCGTAATTCGATGTGAAAAATACGACAATACTCAGGTTCTTTTAAGTATTAAGAAAGGTCTGGATCTTCTAGGCGGTATTTCCTCATTTGTAAAACCAGGCGAAAAAATAGTTTTAAAACCAAACATTCTGATTGGTTCAGAACCTGATAAATGTGTCACTACGCATCCCGCAGTCTTCAGAGGGATAGGTAGCATCCTTAAAGAAGCCGGGGCTATTGTTTCTTATGGAGACTCGCCGGCCTTCGGTAAATCAGAAACCAATTTGCGGCGATCAGGTCTCAAACAGGTCGGCGATGAACTTGGTTTTTCACTAGGTGATTTTGATAATGGTAGACCGGTCAGTCATAAAGACGCCCTATTAGTGAAAAAACTAATCATAGCCAATGGTGTTCTGGATTGTGATGGATTGATCAGCCTGCCAAAGTTAAAAACTCATGGACTTATGCGATTCACCGGCGCCGTAAAGAATCAGTTCGGGTGTATACCGGGATTCCTTAAGGGTCAATACCATGTTAAACTGCCGGACCCTTATGATTTTGCCGCCATGCTTGTAGATATCAATACTTTGACCAAACCACGTCTTTATATCATGGACGGGATAATCGCCATGGAAGGCAACGGACCGCGAAACGGGAAACCAAAACAGTTAAACGTTTTACTGCTATCCACAGATCCCATAGCTCTAGATGCGACCGCCTGTAAAATCATTAATCTTAATCCCGAATTTGTGCCGACATCCAAAGCAGGAGAAAAGGCGGGATTAGGTACTTATCATACTGAAAACATCGAAATAATTGGCGAACGGATAGAGTCTTTTATTGACAAGGGTTTTAAGGTGAACCGGACAGCCCCTGTATCTGCCGCCGGGGGTCGAATCAGAACTTTTATAAAAAATAAAATCACACAAAGGCCACTGATTAATAAAACCAAGTGTACACAATGCGGTACTTGTGTGAAATTGTGCCCGGTTGAACCGAAAGCTGTGGACTGGGTTAAAGGTAATAAATCCAAGCCGCCTGAACATAATTATAACCTCTGTATCCGTTGCTATTGCTGTCAAGAAACGTGCCCTGAAGGAGCGATAACGATTGTCACTCCATGGCTCGGGAGACTGTTACCCCGCATTTGATATATGTCGGAGTTAGTGGGATCTACGCCGAGGAGCAGGAACTGTTTTTCATTTTATATAGAGACGTCCCGATAATATCGCTATTTTGTATTTAATTGCACTGAGCAACTCTAATTGATAATATGTGACTACACTTGACGAATAACCGGATATGAGGTGTAGATTGTGGGATTTTTTAAATACTTAAGATTCCTGGCCGGAATAGTAGTAACGCTTGTTGGTGTTTTCCTCGTTGGTGCGTCAATCATTGGCGCCGTCCAAAATAGGACTAACGTACCAACACCAAACATAATAGGACTCTGCGTTCTTGGTTTTATCGGTTTTGTGATTTTTATAGGCGGGATTATTCTGGTTTTAAAGTAGTTGTTAATCATCGCTTAATTGAAGAATAGATTCCATTTGTTTCGTCACAAGTGTTTTTGTTCGACCGGTGAAAGTACTGGCCGGACTCCTTTTACAATCTTGCTAATATTGACATCCGCTTGCGGCTAATTATATCATTTAATAGCACATAAAATGCTCAATTAAAAAACGCCTTCCGAGTGGAGACGTTTTTGTTTTAGAAAGGATTTATTATGGGATTTTTACATTCCGGTGCACAATGGGTAAAGTGGGTACAATCGGGGGCTATTTTTATCTTTTTCCTGGTGCTTGCGATGGTATCCAAGTATATTCTGAACATGATCATGCGCATCTTCGCAAAGAGGACGAAGACGATTATCGATGACCTGATTGTGGACTCGCTCAAATTACCGGTCATGGCCATGTTAATCGTCGCCGGTCTGTGGATAGGGATTACGCGTCTTCCCGAAGTTGCCAAATATGTAGACAAAATAAACACCGGTTTCATTATCGTCTCTTACGCCATTGCAGCTTTCGCAGTAAGCCGGGTAACACACGCCATCTTAACATGGTACTCCGTCGAAGTTGCGCCCCGAACTAAAACCGATTTCGATGACCGTCTCATTCCGCTCTTGAAGCGGGTAGCTGACGTCATAATTTACGGTATCGCTTTCTTGCTGGTTATTGACAAATTTCATATACCCCTCAGCCCCTTCCTGGCAAGTCTGGGCATTGGTGGTTTAGCCGTGGCCCTGGCGCTGCAACCAACGATGAGTAACTTTCTATCGGGCACTTATGTCATCTCGGATTCCATTATCCGTAAGGGCGATTATATACAATTGGATTCAGGAGCAGAGGGAACGGTAGAGGAAATAGGCTGGCGTATCACCAAAATACGGCACTGGCAGGGCAACCTCATCATTCTCCCGAACTCGAAACTTTCGGATGCGATTGTTACTGATTTTGAGAAACCTGAAACCTCGATGTTATTCGGTATAGATTGCGGTGTCAGCTACAATTCTGATCTTGAGAAAGTAGAAATGGTAGCGACCGAGGTAGCGTCCGAGGTCATGAAAAACTATCCTGAGGGCGTAAAAGACTTCGCGCCGGTGGTGCGCTTTAATAAATTCGGCGATTCCAACATCAACTTTTCAATCGTACTAAAGGCATCAAATCGAGGCGCGTCTTTCGTCCTGAAACACCATTTTATCAAGGCATTACATAAGCGTTTTCAGACTGAAGGCATCGTTATGGAGTTCCCAGTCAGACGATTATACATCAACGATAAAAATGAAATCAGGAACATCGACCGGAACAATCGGAATTAGAAACCGCTATTTGACGATGAGCATCACGAGCGTCATAGCTACGCCGGAGATAAGCGGGATTGTCAGGTTATCGTTAACGAATTTGGGCAAAGATTCCATAATTGTGGCTACGATTGCGCCAATCGCAATCGTCAGAATTGAAACGTTCAGACCCGCATAATGCAGAATGAAACCAACGGCGAGGCAGGCTAATAGACATGCCGCTTTACCGGCAGTAGTTTTCACCCGCACTCCTTTTTTCCCATTGCTCCCGCCAATTAAGGTTGCCAGAGCGTCGCCCAGTGCCAGAAAGCAAACCGAGGTTGCGGCAATATCACGTGCGAATACTAGGAAAGATATCAAAGCAGCTAATAACATATAGCTGGCGCCGGTGAGATGTGTTTTCTCCGATTCCCGCACCACCAGCCTGAAGGAAGAACAGAACCACCTGTTTACCTCCGGCGAATGAAACCTGATAAACTCGATCACCAGAAAAGCAACGGTTGCCGCGCCCAGCAAAGAGAGAAAGATCGTTTTCGGTATAAACAAACCTGAGATACCAATGGCTAAACCGATAACGATATGAGCTGCGCCTCTTCTTAAAACGGCAGGCGTTTTTTTAGTTTCTCCGTTTGCCACTTTAAGTTTTCCGCCACGGTTTCATGAGTACAAAGATCAATCCCAGGGCAACCAACCCGATACCAATCCCAATCATCGCCCCGATCAAATACCCATAGATTTTCTTGGTATTTACCGGTTGGGCGGTCTGCGCCGGTTCTTTTACATTTAGTTGCAGGGATTGAGTTCCGATAGTTATTGTTTGCGTCCCGGCGGTGCTGGCTTTGATAGTGAAACTTAGAGATTCACTTGTTTTCGCAGCCAATGTCACCTGTTTTGTTTCGACTGTCGAGTTGTTTAATTTTAGCGCTATATCTTGTTCTGCTTCAGTATCGCCGCTATTGGTAACCAACGCGTTTATCGTAATATCGCTCCCGACCTCGACTTCGCCGGAAGAAACACTGACATTACTCACGGTGAAGCCGGCAGTCTCAACTTGCGCAGGAATCGATGTTGTAGAAGAAGAGTTATTTATCGGTATGGCAGTCGCCGTTGTCGATGCGGGAGTAGATGCTATCGGGGAATTGAGCGTCGGTGTTGTTGAAACAGGCGGAATAATTATTGCTTGCGTGGTTGTGCTTGTAGGCAATGAAGGTTTAGCGATCAATGCAAAAATGGTGAAGTGACTTATCTTTGCCGTCACGGTATTCGCCGTTTCATCTACCGTACAATCCGTTAGCGCCACCCATTGTTTATTATTAACATCCCACCAGGCGATGTACAGGTCTTTCTTCTGGACGCCTTGAGGGAATAAGGTCGGGTCGAAGTGGAAAGTTAACTTGACCGGCTGGTCAAAGGTCAAGCCGTTGCCACCAAAATTATAAGCTTTTCCAATGGTATAACTGTCCTTCGGGGGTTGGGGTTCATCTTCTTTCTTGACCTCATCCATAATGATACCGGTTGCAACTCTTCCCCATCCATCGATTATTTTTACGCCGACGGGTAAGTCCAGAACGGCTAATCCATCGAGCGATTTAGCTTCAACATCTTTATTCAATTTCCCATCGGAACCCGTTGCATCTGTCAGCTTGGTAATCGGTTGCGGCTCTTCCGGTGGCATAGCTCCTCCGCCTCCGCCGCCACCTCCACCGCTCACCACAACCGGCACCGATACCCCATACCCAACCGTACCCATTGTTTGAGAAGATGGTAATACTCCTAAAGCCAAAAGATCTAAGGTTAAGGGAAAAACGACGTGTACATGAGCTTTAGCTTCACTAATTTTTCCTACAATGTTGTAAGTACCGCTGGCGCTGCCGCTAGGGAATATTAATTTGATGTCAACACTTTTTGAGACTGAATCTCCTTTATTCATTGACAAAGCAGGATAACTGTAAGTGAAATTGGAATTGAGTACGATTTGGGTACCCCCTTGCTGCGGTTGTGCCACTACCGAGCCAGTAAGATCCACCCCATCGATAGAACCCGGTAAATCTTGGATGCAGGTCGCTGTTCCATTTACTCGAACATAGAACGTATCTCCAGCATTAACAAAATCAAGGGGTGTCTGTTCATCGGCTTTATAAAAAGCAAACGTGTAACTGTATGTGAAGTAATCATTCGGATTGGTAGAAAACGCCAACATCGGTTCCGGCTTGACGCTAACCCCTGCCGTTATCGAAGTTACGAGTATCAGGACACTGAACAGCCGCAAAAAATATTTCTTGAACATTTTATCACTTAGGTTAAACGACAACGAATGCCTATTGTCTATTTTACCACCTGTGAATAAAAAAGGAGGAGCTTAGCCTCCCCCTTTTTTATTCTTTTATTAAGACTTAATCGATAATAACTATTTTTTCCTTCTTACCATCAATACCACTGTCGCCAGCGCAGCCACGACAATAATACCACCTATAATACCGATGACCAGCGGCCATTTACTCACAGGAGGAGATGGCGGGGTGATTGTTGTTCCTGCCGGCGCAACCGTAAACGTACCGGTCATACCATTGATACTTACAGTATAGGTTCCGGCTTTATCCTCGGAGGTCGTGAATGTTACCGTTTGAGTGGATTTACTGGCTACGGTCACCGTCTTGCTGGTGACGTTAACATTATTTATCTTCAACTCGACTTCATAAGTACCGGGGACATCGCCGGAGTTCGAAACCTGAACATTAATACTGACCGCACCGTTGATGTCTACTGTAGCCGGTGTAACCGTCAGATTGCTGATAGTTAAAGATGCCGGTACAACCGGAGTTGTAGTTGTTACCTCTTCTGACAGCACGGGCGCCTTCACGACAAATTGTCCCGTTTGATTATCGATACCAACGCTGTAAGTGCCATCTTTACTCTGCGTATTGACGAAACTGACAACGCTGCTGGCGCCGCTAGCCAGTGTGACGTCTTTCGAATCGACAACTGCATTATTAATCTTCAATGTTACTGTATACTTACCGCTGAGGTCGCCTGTATTACTAACTTTGACAGAGATAGTTACCTGATCGCCGGGTTTCGCTTCAGCCGGGGATACCGTTAAATTGCTGGCGGTAAAAGCTGCCGGCGCTGTGGGAACCAGGAGAGCGTAAGCAGTGAAATGGGTAGTTGTCGCCATTACAAGATGATTTACGGTATCAACCACCGAACTCAACTTCGTCCAATTACCGGCGGCATCGCAGAAGGCAATCTGTATCTTGCTGGCATCTCCGCCTGCCGGAATCTGGCTATCCGTGTAGGGGATGGAAATTGTAATGCCCGGGCTGAAAGTCGCGCCGCTAGGTCCAAAGTCGTAGATAGCGCCGACTGCCTGGTTGTTGACAGGTGCAGACGGCGGCGCTGTCATTTTTACCATCGATATCTGAGTGAGTCCTAATCCGGTCGATGTCAGGCCGATTGTATTGGCCGGAATGGTAATCAAACACAAGCCATCATCAGACACAGTAATCACTTGTTTTATAAACTGACCGCTATATAATATGCTGCCGGTTAAAGAGGTCGTACCCGGGGTTGTAACAGTCGTTCCTCCGGTTAGCGGTGTCACAACCGGCGTTACAACTGTGGTAGCATTACCGAAGCCGCCATAGGTGCTAAGATGGTTTACCGTTCCATAAATGTATTTATCAGTGGTATTCACGCCGCTGCCGGGGACAACCTGCCAGGTACCTGAAGCGACATCCCACAAGTACAGCTTTAGCGTCGTCTCATCGGTACCGCTGGGTAACTGAGCGGGATCGTAATTTACTTGAATATAAATCTGGTTAAGATTGTTCTGTAATTCTGAAGAAGCAACGATTTCAATAAAAGCACCCGCGCCGAGACTTGCTCCCCCAGGATTACCCACATTTCCGGATGGGTTTTCGAGTGCAGTCGTTACTGAAATAGTGCCGGAAACCGATCCGTTGGTTTGTACCTGTAGAGTAGTGTCTTGTGACGTAACCGATGTGGGCACAACCCCATCAACAGCGATCGCCTCATTGGTAAATGAAGCGTTTGCCGTGCCTTTGTTACCGGCGGAATCAGTACCGCTCGCCGTAACTGTGTAATCATCGGTAGTAACCGGGCAGGTACCGACATAAGTATTAATGTCAGACGGTGTCATAATAACGGACGTAATACTGGACGTAGTAGTATCTACGACGTTAACAGTCGGAGGCGCTGAAAGAACTTTATTGGAAATTACTGTGATTCCTACGGAAGCTGTCGGGTCGGTTAAGCCGATTGTCAGAACCGGTGATACCGTATCGACAATGATGTTGAAGACACCCGACGAACCGGTATTAGACAAGGCATTAGTCGCGCGTGCTTCAATGGTGTTGCTACCTTGATTTAAGGTTTTCACTTCACTGAAGGCGCCGCTAATTACCGGGATATTATCGAATGCCCCATTTACATACAAAGCTACCGTAGTAATAGATGGGTCATTTACCGTGCCGGATATTATTTGCGCTGCCGCGTTAGTACGGAGATTATTGGTTGGCGCGGTCAGGACCACCACCGGTTTGCTGGTATCCAGGGTTACAGTTCTTGTGTTAGATGGTGAAGTATTGCCGGCGGCGTCAGTTGCCCGCACGACAATCGTATTAGCTCCCTGCTGCAGGGTAATGCTCTGGCTGAAATCGCCATTGACTACACCTATCGTTACAGGCGAATCCCCGTTTAAAAGAAGAAGCGCAGTTTTCACGGCAGGGTCATCCACCGTACCGGAGACAGTCATGCCCGCCGTCCCGATATTACTATTATTTATCGGTGAATTAATACTTACTACTGGCGGAGTAGTATCGAGAGTTACCGTACGTGAGCCGGAAGTTCCCATATAGTTAATATCAGTTGCATTAGCAGGGTCATAACCGGTTACACAAATAATATTATTGCCGTTAGACAGAGTTGCCGTGGTGTTAAATGCACCGCTTGTAACCGCTACTGGTGAGGATACCCCGTTTACAATCACGTTCACCGAAGTTGCAATTGTCGCCGTACCCGCAATCGTCACGGTTGAATTATTCGTCAGTATCCCGTCGACCGGCGAGGTAATTGTAATCGCCGGTTTTCTGGCATCCACTTTTACTGTAACCGTCGCTGATTGACCGATATTACCGGCACCATCAATTGCCTTTACCTGTATCGTATTACTACCATTGTTTAGAAGGACGCCGGCGCTAAAATTGCCACTGCCGTCAAGGGTCAGGCTAACAGGAGCACCGCCATTTAAAATAAGTTGTTTTGTAGGCGCATGTATATCATCGATATTACCGGTGACTGTCAGATTTTTATTACTGGTGGTCAGACCGGCTGTAGGACTGGTGATGGTCACTGCAGGAGCAACTGTATCCGCCAAAACCGTTAAAGTGGAAGTGCCGCTTATCGAACCGCTGGTAGCCGTAATCACGGTAGAACCAGCCGTACCACCTGTAGTTGCTAATCCACCAGTAACACCACTGGCAATAATCGTGGCGATGCCGGTATCAGGAGCCGGGTTTGACCATGTTGCGGTTGTTGTAATATCAGTAATGGAGCCATCGGAATAAACACCGGTAGCCTTAAACTGTTCTGTTGGCGCGGCACCGGAAATATAGGTAACCTGCGGGTTGACCGGCGTTACCGAGATGCTTGTTAAGACAGCAGCACTAATGGTTAACACTGCCGACCCACTTTGTCCCCCATAAGTAGCAGTTATAGTTGCTGTACCTGGTGTGTAGCTGGTTGCCAGACCACCCGGGATTACCGTGGCAACGGCATTATTGTTACTTGACCAGGTAACCATACTTGTCAAAACAGCAGTAGAAGCATCGGAATAAGTGCCAGTCGCAACGAATTGCTGTGTCCTTCCTGCCGCTATTGAAGTAGCAGGTGTGACCGCAATACTACTTAAAGTAACTGTAGCACTGATAACCGTCACACTGACAGCAGAACTGGGAACTGTATTAAACGTGGCTGTGATATTAGCGGTACCAGCGCTTACGCCCGTCACTACGCCGGTATTTAAACCGACTGTAGCATGCGCGCTATCGCTACTAGCCCAGTTAGCAGAAGTCGTGATATCTACCTTGGTACCGTCAGTGTAATTAGCAATTGCGCGGAATGTTCGTGTGTTACCGGCAACCATAACCGCGCCCACCGGGTCAACGGTAACACTGCTGACGGTAGCCGGGTTGACGGTTATGTCCAAATAATTAGAAACTCCGCTTAGAGCGGCCGTGATTTTTACTGCACTGGTACTGGTAATACGGCCGGTCAATACTTCATGAAGCCCAACAGAATCCCAGGCAAGTGAAGCAACGGCAGAATTAGCGTTCGACCAGACAACAGAACCGGATAAATCAGCAGTAGAAGCATCAGTATAAGTTCCCGTAGCTACCAAATTTAATGTGCCGCCAGCCGCCACGGATGTGGTTGTTGTTGAGGTAACCGCAATAGAGGCCAGCACTTTGGGAGTTACCGTGAGAACCGTGGTGCCGGTAATAGATGAATTTGCTGCTTGTATAGTTACAGTACCAACTCCGGTGCCGGTTGCTGTACCATTACCTGTCCCTGCTAAGGAAGCGGTACCTGTGCCAGCTACTGTTGACCACGTCACTCCGGAGGTTAGAGCAGCTGTAGTTCCATCGGAATAAGTAGCGGTCGCTGTAAACGTCTGTGTCCGCCCCTTCGCAATAGATGGATTGGAGGGCGTCACTGTTAATGCGGTAACTACCGCCGGTGATGCTGTGAAAACGGCGGCATTGCTGGTTACTCCGCTTAAATTAGCAGTGATATTTGATGTACCCGATGCGGCTGTAGCTGTAGCCAGACCTGTGTTTGCATTAATACCTGCTACTGCTGTACTACTACTTGTCCATGATACCTGAGAGGTTATTACAGCCGTTGATAAATCGGAATATGTACCGGTAGCAATAAATTGCTGTGTTGTACCTTTAGCAACAGACGCGGTATGTGGGGTTACATCGATTGATGTCAGCGCGACACTTTTTACCGTTAGTAGCGTATGTCCGCTAATAGACCCTACTGTAGCAGTAATAGTACTTGAACCTGCAGCAACCGTAGCCACCAGACCCCTGCCAGCATCAATTGTTGCTGTTCCGGGAGTACCGCTTGACCACCCTACGCCGGAAGTCAGCGGAGCGGTAGAACCATCGGAATAAACACCGATTGCATTAAAGGTCAAGGTGCTGGGGTGTGTGATCGTAGGATTGACGGGTAGTACATTAATGCTCGCTAATACAGGTGCAGTTACCGTAAAAGACTCTGAATCACTAAAACCAAGATAAGTTGCTTTGATATTGATTGCAGTTGTACTAGCTGTCACACCTGTAACCGCGCCATTTGTCGAAACTGTAGCAATAGTTCTACCCGAACTTGACCAGATAACACCGGAAGCGGATGATGAAATCGCGACGTAAGTGGATGGCGCATCAGAATATTCACCTTCCAAGGCAATTGAAGCTGATGTCACACCGGCCGCAACGCTGGTTGGCGACCCTGAAGCAATTCTGAAAGCTACCAGCCTGGGCGGAGTAACCGTTACCGTGGTGCTATCGTGAGCACCTCCAGTTGTATACGGAGTGCCACTCACAGTGGCAGTAATATTAATCATACCGGTATTGACACCTGTTAATCGTCCTTTTTGGTGAGTCAAATTAGTGACATTATCAACAGTGGCCTGCGCACCGGAACTGACCCAGGTCGCATCTGCGGTATGGTCGGACCAGGTGCCGTCGGTATTATAGGCAATCGCAGAAAGTTGCAGCGTATCCCCTTTTGCCACTGATGGATTATCCGGCGTGATGCGCAGGTAATCAAAAACCGCCGCTGTTACTGTGAAAGTTGAGGTTCCGGATATTGCGCCAAGAGTAGCGGTAATAGTAACAGGACCGCCTATGGCCACACTTTGTGCCAGACCGCTGTTAGCGCCAATAGTCGCGATGCCGGTATTACCGCTACTCCATGCAACCAGATTGGTAATATCAGCAGTGGACGAATCGGAATAATGGCCGGTAGCGGTATATTGTTGCGTTTTACCTAGAGGTATGGAGGAACTGCCGGGACTAACCGAAATTGATACCAGCGCTCCCGAATTGACGTTTAATGATAAAGCATTACTGGTTACAGATCCGCAAGAAGCAGTGATATCAGTCGCGCCGACATCTACACCGGTAGCGAGACCGGAAGCACTGATTGTTGCCTTAGCGGTATTGGAACTGTGCCAGACAATGACAGGACTTGAAGTTAAATCCGCCGTCGAGCTATCGCTATAGTGACCTATAGCCGTAAATTGGGCAGTATTGCCGGCGGTAATCGAACTTGCCGAACCAGTAATCGCAATAGAAGTCAGCGCTGGCGTAGAAGCATAGCCGAGTGAAACGGTAGTGCCCATTACCCGGTCAAAAATGTCCTGGAAATGCAATGCCGGAATCCCTTGGGTAAACCATATCTCCGCTTGAGTTGGAGACTTGACCACCGTAGGCCCCCCGACGCTACTCCACGGTGTCGTTGCCGCACCTGTCAGTTCACTGGAATTCTGCACCGTCCAACCGACACCATCTGTAGAGGCGGCATGCCCGATAACCGCGCTGGTGCCTGTCAAGGTATTCTCTAGATCAGTGAAAGACAGATGGGATAATTGAGTCAGAAAATCAGAGAGTGAACCTCCTTGCAGACTTGTCCAAAGTGAAGGGATATCCAAAGTCTTTATTGAGGTCAAGACACTTGAAAGCCCCACGGCATTTAAATTAGTAACTCCGTTGGAATACCACATTTCAAACCCACCGCCGGGTATTGGAATGACACACGGGTCAGCCACACTCTGCCGGATACCAATCGGAGAGAGACTGGCGCCGGGAAGAACCTGCGGATATACTACTCCGAATGTGGAACCGTCATGACCTGCGGATGAATCCGTAGCATAACCAATAACGAGCGCTGAGCTGTTAAGAATACCTGTCAGATCAGACATATGTAATGAACTGATGTTGTTCAAAATATTATAGAGACTAGTGCCATTGAAGTTGGTTTTTATGCTCGTATACCACATCTTATAAGTACTACCATCCAGAACCACCGAAGGCGCACCGACACTGTTCAGAATATTCCAGGTACCACCCGTAGGAGCCAACGCGGTAGCAGGCGTCGACCAACTGGTGGAACCATCAGGCGAAGTAGTGTAATCGATTTCCGTATGAGTGCTGTTAAAAAGCTCACTAAAGGCATTTTGTCTCACGGATTCGGTAGCGCTTCCCATATCAGTCAAGATAGATGGAAGGCCGGTCGGGCCTGAATTAAGGCTGGAGACAAGGCTGGTATACCACATTTTGTAATTATTTGCGCCCACTTTGATAACCGAGGGGAAACCAACACTATTAAAGAAATTGCCGGTAGTGCCCAACACATTAGGATTGTTATGGGTCCAATTTTTACCATCGGTGGAATCGGCGTAACCGATAACGGTTCGCATGTTGTCGAGTATATTCCAGAGTGCAGTTGAGCTTGTAGATGTATTCAGGTCAGCCAAAGCATTTAAGAAACAGTTAAAATCATTACTTTGAAGTGCATTCAGGGCATTTTGGAGATTTAAACTCTTTACATAACCAAAAAGGTCGGTAATAGACACGTCAAGACTAAGATGCGTGTACCACATTCTGTAAGTAGCGCCGTCTTTAATGACACAGCTATCCAGTAAATATTTGTCAACACCGGTCATACCGCCGGATTGTGTCCAGCCAGGAGTAGCCACAACCGGGCTAATCTGCTGAAGCAAAGTCGCCGGAATCAGACTGAAGAAAAAGATAGTCGCAATAAATAACCTGAGAAACCGCCCTTTCATACTGCACCTCCGAACCAGGAGTTA
>Ga0182027_10001014_pt1 | contig 47452 bp, 49 predicted proteins | sample 712E1DmetaG_FD_121300 | JGI IMG/M metagenome (GOLD analysis project Ga0182027, IMG submission 121300) | Permafrost microbial communities from Stordalen Mire, Sweden - 712E1D metaG (Illumina Assembly) | ecosystem: Environmental > Terrestrial > Soil > Wetlands > Permafrost | place: Sweden...
GTCAACAGTCCCTGTTTAAAAAGATTTTCAGCATCACCAGCATGCGATTTTATTTGATCGACATTTTCATCAACAAACCTCTTAAACTCATTTGCACGATACAAATTCCAATATGCTGCTTTGATATTGTAGAGAACCTCTGCCTGGTCTTTTTTGTGATCTTCCTGTGTCGCTTGTGCAGCGTATTCAGCCGCATCAATAGCGCCCGATATTTTACCGCCAGTGAACAACGGCTGCTGCAACGTTGCTTTCAAGCCATAATTATTAACGATGTCTGACGTTAATGGATAATTCATGGTCTGAAATTGGACGATGTTGGTGGAAGGATCGTTGATTCCATATACCGGGAACGGAAGCGTCAATGCCGGAACAGGGCTCAATCTTGTGTATGTCCCGCTAAATTTTAACGATGGTAATCCAAGTGTATTTGTTTCGCTTGCTTTTGCGTCAGCGGCTTGCACTTTATATTGTGACGTGCGAAGCGCCTTGCTGTTCTCCATCCCAATTTGAATGGCCTGCTCGATCGTCAATGTTTGCTTTTGCTGCGCGGGAAGCGACAGCGCAAAAGCAACTAGTAACAGTATAGTTTTTATAAATCGTGTTTTCATTATTTCCTCGTTATAGATCATCCCTTTATTTTATTTATTCTACTCTATCGCAAAGCAGTAAACTCTTTCCGTCCTTTATCCGTTAGGATAGCATTCAAAAACAATCGATTGGAAACTTCGAGCGTGTGAGACAAATCGATATTAAACCGTTCCTTCCAGCGGTCTCCTTCGGTATCGCCGCGCATCATTAATGCGGACGAACTGGACCAGAGAATAATCCCGATCTCGATTGGATCGAGATCGGAGCGAAGGATACCGGATTCTATCCCTTTTTTCATAATCCCAATTACCAAGTCCCATAGTCTTCTCGTCTCAATACCGCAGTACTGCTGCATTTCATCAGAAACCTGTTTATGAAATTGAGGCATCTGTAAAAAATGAAACATCCTGAAAAATTTCCGGTTCGAAACAAAAAAGTCTATATACAAATCACTCAGCTTTATAATTTTTTGAAGCGGCGAATCGAGTGACGCTGCAAGACCTTCATATTCATTAAAAAGCACCTGCATCCCCCGCATCATCACACCAAGATATAAATCCTCTTTGCTTTTATAATAGAGATACAATGTTCCCTTGCTCAATTCAGCGGCTTCGGCTATTTCATCCATTGTTGCCGTTGGAAGGCCCTTATCAAAAAATACTTTCTGAGCTGCATCCAGAATTTCTTCTTTTCTATGCTCTTTTTCGCGTTCTTTTCGTTCTTCTATACCCATTTTATTATACTCATTTTATAATGCCTTTTATATACTGACTATTAGTCATTTATTACTCTACAGTATAATAAAAGTTTCAGTATCAATCAACTGTTTACCGTTAAAACTTTGTAATGAATGCGAGGTAATAATCGATCTTCAAGCTAACATCTAGTAGTAAAATACTGTTGTATTCACTAAATGTTGCAATAATATCGGCGATTGGATAAAATTTGTCGGTAGGTATAAGAAAAGGACACGAAAGAATTCATGTCCTTTTTTACATTGAATGGGTATCAGATGTTAATGTGCTTTTTGCTGCAAGTACTTGTGTATATTCTCCGCTGCGATTTTTCCATCATGCATCGCAAGGATAACAGTTGCGCCGCCGCGGGAGAGATCACCTCCGGCAAAAACTCCATCCCTGCTCGTGCGTTGTAATTCATCCGCAATGACAACTCCCTTGCGTCCCGTTTTCAAACCCGGTGTCGTTGATTGAATAATCGGATTGGGAGATTGTCCGACCGCCTCAATAACGGTCTGAACTTCAATGATAAATTTTGTCTCGTTCGAAGGTACCGGTTTCCTGCGACCCGACTCATCGGGTTCACCAAGTTCCATCTTCTGGCATTCGATGCCGGAAACACGTCCATTCGTATCACCGATAATGCGAGTCGGATTTGTCAGCATCATAAATTCAATGCCTTCTTCCTCCGCGTGATGGACCTCTTCCAATCGTGCAGGCATTTCCGTACGGGAACGGCGATAGATCAGATATGCGTGTTCAGCGCCGAGACGTTTTGAAGTACGCACTCCATCCATCGCAGTATTACCACCTCCAATAACCGCTACACTTTTTCCAATTTTGATCGGTGTATCGTACTCGGGAAATTTATATGCTTTCATCAGATTCACCCGGGTCAGGAATTCGTTGGCAGAGTATACGCCATTCAGATTCTCACCCGGAATATCCATAAACTGAGGCGTGCCGGCGCCTGTTCCAAGAAAGATTGCACTAAAGCCCCACTCCTTGAAAAATTCATCAATCGTTTCTGTCCGACCGACGAGAAAGTTTGTTTCTATCTTCACACCCAACGCTTTAATACGTTCGGCTTCCAGATCGAGAATCGTGCGCGGGAGCCGAAATTCCGGGATACCATATCTCAGTACACCGCCGACGGCATGCAGCGCCTCAAAAATTGTTACTTGATAACCGAGCTTTGCCAGTTCGGCAGCACACGTTAATCCGGAAGGTCCGGAACCGACGATTGCTACTTTTTCAGGCCGTTTCTCTTGAATACTCGGCGGAGTGAAAAGGTTATTCTTTAATTCATAGTCAGCGACAAAGCGTTCTAATTTTCCTATTGCAACAGGTTCATGTTTTTTTCCAAGTGTGCAGACCTGTTCACATTGTTCTTCCTGCGGGCATACGCGCCCACAAATAGCAGGGAGATAATTTGATTCTCGAATTTTATTCACAGCACCTGAAAAATCTTTTTGGTAAACTAATTGAATGAATGAACGAATATCAATATTGACAGGGCATCCTTCCCGGCAAACCGGGTTTTGGCATTCAAGACAACGTGCCGCCTCGATCAATGCGCGTTCTTCATCTACACCAAATGAGACTTCCTTGAAATTATGGCTTCGCTCATCCGGTTTTTGTTCAATAGAAACTTGGCGTGGAATTTTCATCCGCTCGGAGGGTTTCATCTTGTTCACTGTGATCATGATGCCATCCCCTCTCTTCTGCATACGTGCGGTTCTTCAAGGAAACGATCAATTGAAATCTTTTCCATATCGGTGTAGCTGTGGTTGCGCAGCAACATTTCATCAAAATCTACTTCGTGCCCTTCAAATTCCGGACCATCCACACATGCAAATTTCATTTTTCCGTTCACCGTTACACGACATCCGCCGCACATGCCGGTACCATCCACCATCACGGCATTCAGACTTACCAGTGTGCGGACATTGTAAGGCTTCGTAAGATTCGATACCGCCCTCATCATCGGCAGCGGCCCGATCGCATAAACCATATTAATACCAAGGTTGGCATCGAGCAATTCTTTGAGTTGATCGGTGACAAATCCTTTTCGCTTATAAGAACCATCATCGGTAGTGATATAAAATTTATCTGAGACTTGCTCCATTTCCTTTTCGAGAATCACCAGCTCTTTCGAGCGTGCACCAACAATTGTATAAATTGTGTTACCAGCATCCTTTAACGCTTTTGTAATGGGATATAATTCTGCAGTCCCGACACCGCCGCCGATACAAGCGATTGTTTTTCCTGATTCAATCGGGGTAGGGTTGCCCAGTGGTCCCATAACATCCAAGATAAAATCGCCTTCGTTCTTCAAGGCTAAAGCTTTTGTTGTCTTCCCGAGCGCCTGGACGATCAGCGTAATAGTACCAGTGTCGGTATTACTATCCACAAGTGTAAGTGGAATACGTTCACCAGTTTCATCCACTCGGATGATAACAAAATTGCCGGCTTTCCGTTTTCGAGCAACGTACGGCGCTTCAATGAGATATTTCGTAATAGTAGGTGCCAGTACTTTTTTTTCAATGATGCAATACACAAATGCTCCTTTATAAAGCGAGTTAATATTTCACACTACTTTTAATACCTCTCCTAGCACAATCACAACAGGCTACTCATTAAGAGAAGTATGTAAGAACATCAAGCTCTATGCCGAAATTCACTATGGAATTATATCGGAAAATTTGCAGGATGAACCAATAACTTTTGTAAGTTACGTGTTGATGTTCGCAATTCCTATACATCGAGTCTAACAATTGAGAAAGTGAGCAAGGAAAATAATCTTGCCTTTACAGACACATTTCGGTATCTTTGGTTTGCTTCAGGCGGGCCTGTTATGCAAATAACGGGCTTTGCTGTCTATGACATGGTGGCCATAGTTCAGTTGGTTAGAACGCCAGGTTGTGGCCCTGGAGGTCGAGGGTTCAAATCCCTCTGGTCACCCAAAGAAATTGAGTGATTCACGATTTGATGGTTTTGTGATTGAATAAATAGATTGTTTTTCTTTTTCTTCCAATCATTAAATCGTCAATCGAACAATCATCAATCATTCGCCCCTATCGTCTAGAGGCCTAGGACACGGGCTTTTCAAGCCTGGAACACGAGTTCGAATCTCGTTGGGGGCACTGCAACTAGAGATGACCTAAGTTGTTGTGCATCAATAGGTTGATTTTCTGAGACAAGTATTTTTTGCTGTCCAAACTGCCTTCCTGCAATAAATTGTCCACATCGTAACTTTTCAAAAATAGAATTCTGTTTTGCTTGGCCGAGCGGATTAATAATACACCGAGCAATTCTTTTTTCTCGATCTACAATGATTTGTTTCACTAGTTTTTTCATCCTTTCTTTTCGTTCCTGTAGAGTTAGAATATTGAACTCTTCAATAAAGTTTTCAAGAAATTCTTTCGACTCTTTTACGATATTTACAAAAGAATTTATTCCATAATTTTGGCTTTGCATTTCCCGTAGGGATTTATTGAGCCTCGATTTTTCATCTTCTAACATTTTAATTCTGCCTATAATTGTATCAACTTTTACTCCTTTTTCCACAAGGATAAGCAAAGAGGACATCTTGTGTTCACATTCTTTAAGATTATTCTTTATTTCTTTGTGCTGTTCTTCCATGTTAGGAAAAGCAGAGCTTAACACCTTCCCTACCATTTTTTGCAATCGTTGCTGAAAACTATCAGGAAGAATCTGTTCACGAATAAAGTCTAAAATGAATTGTTCCAATCTGTTCTTATCGATATTTAACGTTGAATCATATCCGATCATGATAACAATTCCACTTTCAACAACTTCAGTTACACCGGAGAATGCTCCGCTTCATTTCCAACTTTCAAACAACTATCCGAATCCATTTAATCCGTCAACAACAATCCAATATGGATTACCGTCACGAAGCACCGTGCGGATTGTCATCTATAATGTGCTCGGTCAAGCAGTGAAAGAACTAATCAACACTGAGCATCAAGCTGGCATTCAATCTGTAACTTGGAATGCAAAAGTAGCATCAGGAATATATTTTTATCGGTTCGAAGCCACATCACTAGACAATTCAAGCAATCGATTTATCGAGACGAAGAAGATGCTCTTGATCAGATAGTATCTATTAATACTCGGTGTAGCTTTTCAGCCCCCCAGCATCACTGGTGGGGTTTTTTATTGTCTTGACCTGTAATCACCCTTTATGCGGTTCGAATAATATTATAGCAATAATCAGAGTAGGGTTTTTCCTACCTATTAATCCTCCTTTTCCTGATATTTTTGTTCAAATAAAATAGCAATTTTATATAGAGAGATTGGATAAACCTATAGAAAGAGTAAAATAATTTAGCAGCAACGGTCAGCATCGTATTATGTTAGGAGATACTATGAAATATCAGATACGCTACTTATTAACTTTCCTGATAATGTTTACGTTTCATTTAGATACTTCAACTGCTCAAACGTCTCTTAACGGTTTCCTTAATATTCCATTTGGGACAAAAATGGAAACTGCAAAAAAGTTGCTTTTACAAAAACCCGGGGTGAAATTTATTCGCCAAAGCGATTGTCACAATCTTTATTTTACGGGTTTTTCAATGGGAGCATATAAAGCCGACACGTGTATTCTTATGGAATCTCTGCCGAATGGAAGGTTTGAATCAAGTAACTTAGTGTTCCATTCTAAAGTAGAACTTCTCGAGGAAATTTATCAATTGCTCCGTGCCCAATATGGTAATCCGACCATAATTTATTCAGAAAATAATGATATATCTTATAGGTGGGAGTTTCCTGTTAAAGGCAGTAAATACAAGAATTCAATTATACTACAGAACGTTTCGGCAACAGATTATTTTATGCTTAGTTATAATGGAATGGGCATGCTTTGTCCTGGATGGCTAGAATATTGCTCTAAAAAAACAAGAAATAATACAAAAGACTTCTGATCAGTGGCTGCAGATATAGGTAATCCAAACAATCGGTTCGTTGAAACAAAGAAGATGTTGCTGCCGCGTTAGCATCCCACAATCATCATAGATAGGACAAGCCTCATCATCGCTGTTGGTTTTTTTGTCTTGCTCAAACCTCTTCGAGCAATATTATATAGGGTATATCCTAATAACAAATCATCCCTCTGCTGATATCTTTTGCACAATTTAAATAGCACTTTGTTTTAAAATTTAACGGAGGTTCCAATGAAAGGAAGTATACTTTATTTTTTGTTGTCTGCCCTTTTATTTTCAGTTGTCTATACTCAGGTTAATAAACAAAAGACCAAACCCGACGAGCTTTTTATTTAGAAATGGTGACTCCAATTCCGTCATTACCGGAAGGGGATTTTTATTGGCATAAGAGTATAAAGGGAGGATACTCTTATAGCCAATACAATTTATGCATTAATCAACAGTGAAGAAGCAGATAACCACGTCCTCTTTTCTTTCCCTTTCTTCTTTCACTTTCAGGAACTCGGATCGACCTATCAGTCTAATAGATGAAAATCGTCTCATAATAGCAGTTTCGTTAACGGAATCAATACTCCGGATGAATATTTGGTGGACAGAACGGAAACCATTCGACATCTCTCAAACGAGGTCCGCTTAATTTTCAAGTTGAGCGATTTAGATTTCCAAAAGAAACTACCGCTTAATATAGCAACGTGGAGAGCTATAATAGATATGAATTAATAGAAAGGAACACATGCAAAAGATTATAAATATGTTAGCAACAACCGCAGCTAGAATCGAAGCACGCAAACATCCAAACGCAATTATCCTTCAAAACCTTCCTCGAAGTATTCAATTAGGCGGTTTTACGTGTGGAGCATAATCCGTTTATTGTATTCTGAGATACTATGGAATACAAATATCTGTTAAGAATGTCGAAATAATACTTCGAACAGACGAAGACGTCCCTCGCTCCAATAAATCATGGACATAAAGAAAAAGAGGGGCCTGCTTTCGCAAACACCTTTGAAAAGAAAGAAAAGTATCTATGGCTATGCAGCCTCTGTATCGCATATGGACTTAACATCTTCATTCTTTACAACAAATATATTCTGCAAATAATCTTTGATCCAATGTATTGAGTGTTGATTAATATCTATTAATGGATCAAGAAGATCCGTGCTACTTCTATGTTCCGTAATTTTACTATCAATGACTCTGTCTATATTGACTCCCCGAACTTCCACAGTTTTTCCTGTCGGTCTGATACCCATCCAGCTACCGTGTTGCGTTCCATTCATGATATAGCTCGTGATAACCCAGTCGCCTTCGGTAATTTGTGAATCGATGGATAATTTCAAATCGGGATATATCTTATGGATTCCCGAGATTTTTTTCTTGATTCCTTTAATCCCCAGACGATATCGCTTATTATTAAAGACCTCGGTATAGTGGGGTGAAATGAACGTCGATAGATCTTCAGCATTTCCAGTATTCAAGATGTTTTCAATATACTGTTTTACAATCTCCTTATTCTCGTTCTTCATTATTATTCTTTCCTTTCTTTCTGTCAAACAATGTGAGTGGCGTCTTTCTCTTTTATATTTCTCCATCCGTCGATAAACATAATCTTTGCTTTTTCATTTGATAGATTTTTGTGAGTTTTATATTCCTTCTCTGTCTCTATTTTATCTTGTCGCTTCATTCCGCACCGCACGGTATCCCTCCCGATTGTCTATTCAAATTTGAAAAATCTCGAGAACACTATCTGTCGTGATTTCACCAACCTCTTGTCACTATTATCGCGTCAGTACTTTCCTATTTCGTTTCCCGGTTTTTTGATAGCCGACCATTATGTGACGGATTTGTCTCCATTTGCCAACTTGCATCGGTTTCGTCAATGTTTACAGGCAAATAATGCATTATATTAACGTGGTCTAAAATCATTTTGACCTCACTTAACGTTCTAATAAATAACGGGATTTTGTATCTTTGCGGAATTTTGAAAGTGCATAATTCTACAATAAAACCATATTATAGAACAAAGGAAAAATCATTACAACAAAATCGGGTCACATAGTGCTTAAGGATATCATCCTCCGGCATCAGAAACTTGCTTCCCTCATCTGTGGCCAATACTTGATAATGAAAATATGCTAACTTATCATTGGCACATTATTCGGGGGCAGTTTATCATAACAGGATTCTTATCTTTGAGTCAGGTTATAGAGTGAAGTTGGCTTTTTCTCTATTTCCTCGCCAAGAAGATGAATAAGGAATCGAAAACCATGTACGCATTCGAACAGCCACACTTCGACCCACTTAAGAGGATTCCATATATAAAGATACCAACGCTGCCATATACGCTGTACATATAATCTTGTAAACGCGCCGGCAAATGGATTTCGTTTCTTGAACCAAAGACGCACAATAGACGGAACTTTAATCTCCGGCATTTCAATAGAAAGTTTCGCATAGAAACTTGCGAGTTCTTTCGTACTCAGATCCCGCCAATCAACAATATCTTGCTTCGTCTTTGAAATGAGATCATGAAGCGCCTCTTCGATATTGCTCTTTGGTCGGCTCCGAAGCCAGACCTCTTCAAGCTGTAAAAAAAGTTTCACCATTCCTACTAAACGGAAGGTAAGAACCTCTAATCGGTTCCACCAAAAAGGAATGAATGCTTCTTGCGGAAGACCCGACCGGCGATCATTTCTGCGCCGTACAGTCCAGAAGCCGCAGTTCATCGGATGCAGATGTTCGATCCTAGATGCATAGAGGTACCACATGAAAAAAGACAGTCTCTCTCTATAATAGTAGCGATCGCTTCTCCAGAGCCTAAGAACATTGACCATATGCTCGGTGGAATAAAATTGTTCCCACGCGTTATGATACGCTTCCATAAGTTCATCAGGAGACATGCGTTCCGGCTTTACGGCGACGTGTGCTGAATCATATTTGTTGAAATCTTCATCGAGCCACCGCCCCTCGCGCCACCATCGCTGGTGATCCTTTGAACCGGGAAGCGGTGAGAGAATGTAGAATGAAGCAGAATCGAACATCATTCGTTGTAGTTCGGCAACATCCTGTTTGATACTCGCCGTCGTATCGAATGGCAATCCGAGAATATATCCTGCGTGGCAGGTTATGCCGAGTGAGTGGCAATGATCGATAAGATCTTTATACTCGGAAACTTGGTTCTGAAACTTTTCCTTAGAGCGGAGATTTTCTCGGTTTACACTTTCTACACCGAAAAACACTTGGTTGCAACCCGCTCGTGATGCGAGTTCGAAGAAATCTCCGCCGGGCATTTTCCGGGCTGCGAGATCGCTTTGCATCATAAATGTAAACGGAATTTTTTCTTCTTCGCGCATGCAGATGAGTTCTGAAAAAAGTTCTCGCCATCGCGGATTGCGCGCAGTGTTGTCGTCTGTAAAGAAAGAGTGTGAAACGCCTGCCTCGTGATAACTTTGCCTTACAAATTCGACAACTTGCTTCGGTTCCCGATACCGCATTGTTCGACCCTGCACATTGATAATAGTGCAAAAGTCACAATTAAAAACACAACCACGACCCGTATCAATTGTGGTAAATCGTGATGCGAAATTATCAAATTCATCTTTTGTGATATGAGGAATAGGTACGTTAAGCAAGCTTGGTGTGGGATTTAAAAAATTATAGAGTGGTCGCGCCCTATCCTTGAGAACATCTTCTACAATCGCAGATAACCGTCCTCCTTCAACCTCTCCGGCAACAAGTGTGATTCCTTTCGATATTGCATTTTTAAGGTCGCGCGTAACACCAATCATAGCGAGCATACCGCTCACGTGGAAACCGCCGATCAAGACAGGGATTCCATACGGTAGAAACTTCGATGCAATATCCAAAGCACGAGGAAACTGATTTGTTTGTACACCGACGAGCATAACGATCGACTTAACTCCGGATACCTTTGAATGATTAATAATTTCCTTCAAAGGTATCCACTCAATGGCTTCATCAATCTTTCGGATGTTGAGTGAGATTCCTCTAAGGAAAGGCTCGTTGACAAGATCGTGTACAAGCGTTCCAATTTGTGTTAACGTATTGCTGCGGATAACACCTATACGTGTTTTAATCGGGTATCCGTCGTCCGTGTAATTTGTGGGACGGATGAGTGTCACGTCAAGTTCGCGTAATCCGTATTCTCGCACTGTCTGGTGATACATTTGAATACCTTCACGCCGTTTCACTTCGTCCCTTGCAATAAGTCTTTTCATATTTCTTCCTTCTGAGAGTTATAGAGGGCACTGCAATTTTACAATCCTTCTCATATCGCTGTTCCGGATTTCTTGTATCAATAATCTTATTGAGGTATGTGGTCGAGTGTTTTCGATGCTGAAATTGATATCGCACTTTTGCTGCTTTGTGCATCTGTCACTTGAAATGCTGAATCATTTTCGAGAATTTCGCCCTTCGGTCCGTAATGAACAAGTCGGCCTGTTGAATCGTATCGATACAACGAAATGTTTATGATTTTTACATTTTGGCCGATTGTTTTTTTCGCGGCAGTTGTTCCCTTGCGAATAAAAGACCAAATATTTGATTGAGGAATAAAGTCCATTTGAAGATTTTATTGAGTATACATACGTGATGGGTGGAAACCCGATAGTCTGATCAGTTAGAATTGCAGCAAAGATACAACATTACGGTCATTCTTTGCGTCCTCCTATCATCCGCTTTCTCCTCCGTCATCCTGCCAACGATTCTCGTCATCCTGATTTCGTGGAAACTCGGTCTCGTCAAACGAATCCTGTCCAGTCCGCATGCCCTTGCGCTGGCGAGCATCAGATTCTTGATCATCCGATTCTTTTTCTTGATCTGCTTGTTGATCAAAAAATTGAAGATAGGGCGATTCATCGGAGTGTTGGTTCATTGAGTTGAGTCCTGTTTCCCATTCATGAAGTCCCTGCTCAGTTTCTTGAAAGGGTGGCAAGCTTCCGTTATGCCGCTTTGTCTTATGGTTGTTATTTTTCAGCATCAAACCTTTTCATGTTTATTTGAAAGGGCGGTGTTTGAGGAATTTTTATGTTCTGTTCGCGTAAGGTTTGATCCGAGACGGTAGAAAGATACAACGGATGTTTTTTTGCTGTTACATTATAGAGTGGAATGACTTCTTCTGAGGGTGCTAATTGCCACCCAATGAAGACGGCATCTGAATTCGCAGCTCCAGGATTGTTTGATCTTTGGTTTTGATTTCTGTATTCGGAGATATCAGAATCCTGCCTATTGGGTAGCAGCCTCCCTACCCAATCATTAAATACCTGGCGGATTTCTCTTAATGCGGATGAATTTTTGCCATCGTGATTTATTTGATAACTTTTATTATCCATATAGAATTGTCGCGAATTATATAAAAATGATAATTACTTCTGTTTATGATAAAAAGTATACTGATGGTTTTGTTTAATGGGAATAACCCAAAAGTATGAAAAAGGAATTAATCCCTCGGAGAAAGGATATTGCCGTTTTTTGAGGGAGATGTGCCTACAAAAAAGCTTTACCCTGCTGACTTTTTTTAAGATATATACATTCTCCCTGGCATATGCGAAGAGTTTTCGACATTGAAGTACGCCATTTAATGTGTTACGTATGTGCGAATATGTTACCAGGCAATCGATAACGACACGCTCGTTGACTCAACGGATGACATTTCCAACACACCCCCGGAACAACTTCCATTGAGCGTATTGTACACTGTGCATCACACGTAACATTGCTAGGTAGAGTTTTCTTTCAGCCGGTTTTCACTGCTATGACCTCTCCGTCTGTAAGCCACAGCCACCTTGCCACAAAGCAACGGCTCCATCCTAGTGTACCAATCATCTCAGTCCAGCCCTCTCATTTTTTAGAGTAGACGCGCATGAAAACCGCTCCAAAGAAGAATATCTGGACGGACGTATACACCCAGATCATAATCACGATTAAAGACCCCGTCGTCCCATAGAGGGAATCGAAGGAAAACCAGCGAAAATAAAGCGTCAGGACATATTTGGTGAGCGCAAAGAGTCCCGACGTGAGAGCCGCTCCCGACCAGACATCCCGCCAACGTAGTTTACGAGATGGGACTAATTTGAATATGCCTCCGAAAAAGAGCGTGAAAAGGGCTAGAGAGCAAGTTATGCTTGCGGTTTTCCAGAATGCGGCGCGGCCTAATCCAGGGAGAACCCTCCCGAAATTTCGGCTGGCGATTTCGATCCCCGTATCGAGTAGTACAAAGGCAAGAACAAAAAGGCCGGTGGAGACGATCATGAGCAATGGCGCCGCCGTAGTTTTGAAAAATCCATGCCAACTCGGTCGGGTTTTAACGGGCACGTCCCAAATGACATCGAGTGAAACCCGGAGTTGAATAAAAACTTGCGCGGCACCGTACAGAAGCACAAGCACGCTGAATACGGTCAAGGTTGCCAAACCCGAACCGTCAGCAGGCATCAACCATTCCCGAACTAGGCCTCCAATGTGCGGACTAAGAACGGCATCCAGCTGCGCCATCACTTGGGCTTTGGCGATGACAAGTCGCAGGAGTCCGATCAGAATGACCAACAATGGCGTCGCCGAGAGAATCGCGAAAAAGGCCAGTCCTCCCGCTAAAAGCTCCGGTCGGATATCCCTCCATCGCCGATATGTATCTCTTAGGAGCGTGGCGTAGTCTTCGATCTTGATGAGGGGAGTTTTCATATTGATTACAGCTCAGTCACCTTTGCGGGAGACAGCTTCCATCGACGATCAGATTCAAAATCTTAAGAAAATGTACTTACGATCCCCGCTTCGATTCGAAAGCCTTAGTTGGAGTTCTACTTGGAAGCGTTTTTTACTCTGTTTCACATTACAATATTGAGATCGAAATATAGCTGAAATATATTCCGAAACAGAATTTGGGAACAAGATAAAATATTTCGCATTTTAAAACCCCCACAGCAACCAACTTTTCTTTGCCTTATCTACAAGTATTTTAAATCCGGCTGAACCTTCCTTCAAATTAACGAAAGTAGAATCAAAATTTTGTGTGAAGCTGCTTTTCGCACTATCCATAAGATTTCTTAATCCTTCTGAACCATGTTTTAAATTAACAATGGAAGAATCAAAATTTTGAGCCAGGGATTGATCCATTAACAGCCTTCCTATTGTTCCTTTTCCTGATTGTACGTTACCTGTAATTTTAGATAAATAACTTGTCATATTAGAGGTATTATCAATAGTTGTTTTGAATGATACCAGAATATCGTCCAAATTAATTGGTTGGATTGTTTGGACAATATCGTTGTTTTCTATTTCCATTTTCCCGCCTGTTCCAGGATTGATAATTATTATTTTATTTCCCATAAGTCCCTCTGAGCCAATACTTGCAACCGCATCCTTCTTTATAAACTTTCGAATACTTTCATCAACGAGTATTTCTACTCTAATGGAAGAATCGCTCACTATACTAATATCTTCTACTGTTCCTACATTTATTCCTGAGAGTCGAACATTATTTCCTGCTTGAAGTCCGGCAACATCTCTAAATACTCCGCTCAGGTGAAAGGTACTTCTGAACAACTGTTGCTTCTCACCGATAAAATATATTCCCGCAATGAATAACGCAATTCCAAAGGAAACGAATATTCCCAGTTTGATTTTATAGCTTGTGTCTTTTTTCATTTGATCTGCTCTTATAATATGTCTGATGTATTATTCAAAAAATGACCGTATCCATGCATCATCCGAATTCTTGAGATCGGTATACGACCCTTCTGCGGCGCACATTCCATTTTTCATTACGATAATTCGATTTCCAGTGAGCTTAGCACATTCAATGTCGTGCGTAATGACGATGGAAGAAGTATTGTATTTTTTTTGTACTTCCAGGATGAGGTTGCTTATTTCTTTTGATGTTATAGGATCCAGCCCGGTTGTAGGTTCATCATACAGCATAATCTCAGGTTTGAGAATCAACGTTCGGGCTAAGCCCAATCTTTTTCGCATACCGCCGGAAAGTTCTGAAGGTTTCAATTCAATTGTTTCAGAAAGTCCTACATTTTCCAACGCTTCTTTTACGAGCGAGTTCAATTCTTCTTTCGGTATTAAATGTAATTGTCTTCTCAGTGGGAATTCAAGATTTTCTCTCACTGTCATGGAATCATAGAGGGCGGCACTCTGAAAAAGGAAACCTATTTTTTTGCGTAATTCCACGAGCTCCTTATCCTTAAGTTCTGAAGTATTTTGCCCAAGTATAACAAGCGTACCCTCATCAAGGTCAATCAATCCCACAATACATTTTATGAGTACTGATTTACCGGTTCCAGACTGCCCTAAGATAACGACGTTTTCTCCTTTATGAATCACTAAATTAATATCCCGCAACACATGATTATTCCCAAAAGATTTCTTTAAATGTTCCATATCAACAGCAACACGAACATTTTGCTTATTATCATGTTCGTTTTTCATGGAGGTTGCTTGAGTTGTCATTGTTCTCATTTCTCTTTTTAGTTTTGAAACAAACTTGTAATTTGTACCGCTATCATATCTATAAGAAAAACCATTAACGATGCGAATACCACGGCTGAGTTAGCCGCTTTCCCAACTCCTTCAGTTCCCTTATTTGAATTATATCCTTTATAGCAGCCTATAACTCCGATAGCAAATCCGAAAAAGAAGGTTTTGATAACAGCCGGAAATAGATCTTTAAATACAAGGCTTTGAAATACTTGCGAAAAAAACAAGTGGGTGCTTACACTTCCTCTTAAGTTAACACCAACAAGTGATCCAAACAGACCAATCACATCTGCGAAAATCACCAAGAGCGGAAGCATCAATGTTGCAGAAAGCACCCTCGTCACAACAAGGTATTTAAACGGATTGGTGCCCGATACCTGCATCGCGTCAATTTGTTCGGTTACATTCATTGACGCCAGCTCCGCACCGATTCCTGATCCGACTTTTCCAGCAAAAATGAGCGCAGTTATCGCCGGACCCATTTCCCTTACAATTGAAATTGCTACCATCGCAGGCAACCACGATTCCGCTCCAAAGTTTGCCAACGTGGGCCTTGACTCAATAGTAAGCACAAGCCCCACGATAAAGGCTGTAATACCTGTCAAAGGAAGGGACTTGTAACCAATCAAATAAGATTGTTTCATCAATTCATTAAACTCATAAGGCGGCTTAAATACTTCTTTGAAAAATCGCAGAGTAAAAAATATGAGCGAAGATACTTCTAAAAAGAATCTTTTAAACACTGAGTCAGAAATTGTCTCCGAAAAATTTTCAGGGATGATTTCTGCTTCCTGGTGTTGATCTTGGGATTGCTGCAAAATTGTGTTTTCCATGATAGTGATGTCATTAATCCATAGTTATCGTGCAACGGTTCTCTATATGGCGTTCATTATGTTCCATATATTTCTAATTGTTTTAATTTTCACTTGTTGGCGTCAGGTTTTTCTTTCTGCTGGGTCTTTGATACAGCAGCCATAATTCCTATTCCAATGATAATAATAACACCTATGCTGATCCATATGAGCGAAACGCCTAATTGATTGGCTGCCCAACCTAATCCACCGGCTATAAATACAGTCCCTATTAAATATTTTGCAAAATTAGACATACACATTTTTCCTTTTGTTGTCAGTCCGTTTTTAAAATCATCTGAATATTTGCGAATGTAAATTTTGCCTCATATGAATCGTTTTCACCCAAGATTGTGCTTCTTTTTTCTTGATGATATTTTATCTCCAGCTATGTTTTTGTTTTTCTTACATGTAATGAAATCTGCCATTACTCATTCTCGCTTGATACAAATATCCATCTATCAAAAAAACAGTACAACTTCCTAGCATAGGTTTTGCTATATTGTCTTTATGTCTGAGTGAATTATAGAAACATCTGTAACACAAAACTATAGCCCGAAGGTATGAAAAAAGAATTAATCCTTTTAGGACAACTAAACCGCTGTGTGATCAGATGGAAGGTTGATTGTGAGCTACCAAATATGGAGAAGCATTTGAAAGAGTGCATTCAACAGTGAAATTAAGTTATTCTACTACTTGAATTGAAAATATATCAATGCAATAGCAGCAGCGCTCATCAGCATGAGCGCTATTGAACCGAGAACATTTGACAATCTCTTATTAGTAAATTCCCCCATTACTTTTTTGTTGTTACCAATGTGCATAATGACAGCAATCATGACTGGCGCTGTTAATCCATACAAAACAGCAGTGTAAATAAGCGCCTGTATTGGACTTATACCGAGAAACTCTAGTAACAATCCAACAATGAGCGACACAATAAGTGTAATGTAAAACCCTTTGGCTTCGTGAAATTTTTTGTCTAACCCTTCCTTCCAATGAAAAGTCTCAGCTAAAATATATGAAAGTGAACCAGCCAAAACAGGTATTGCTAAAAAACCTGTGCCGATGACACCGACAGCGAAGAGTAAATACGTAAGTTTACCTGTCAATGGTTCTAATGCTTTTGCGGCTTGCCCTACCGTATCGATTTGTCTGATACCCGCCTTATACAATACTGCGCCCGTCGTAAGGATGATGAAGAACATAACAAGGTTTGAAAATAGCATTCCGAAATCGATGTCCATTTTCATGTTATCTAAAATTCGTTTATTGATGATGATTTTTTTATGGTTATGGGAAATGTCTTCCGCTTCCATCGTGGCTTGCCAAAAAAACAGGTAAGGAGAAATAGTGGTACCGAGAATAGCGACAAGTATCTCAAAAAAAGCTTTGTTGAAATGAATAGTTGGGATAAAAGTACTTTTCAGTACTTCCACCCAATCCGCATGCACCAAGAACGGAACTACGATATACAATAATAATGAAAGGCAAAGCCATTTTAATACCGCAGCAAGTTTTTGATATGGGAATTTGATAATACAGGAAACAAGCAAAACCGTAAATAATATGCTGAACGCAAAAGATGGAATTTGAGGTATAAGTAAATTGGCAACGGCTCCCATTGCCTGTATGTCTGCGCCTATATTGAGTGTAATGGCAGGAAAACTAAACAACGCCATGAGATAGAGAATACTTTTTGGATATTTCTTTTTTAGTGTTGCTGTCAATCCCTCTTGAGTTACCATACCGATTCGTGCACACATCTCCTGCACAGCAGCCATGAGAGGGAACGTGATTATTGCAATCCAAAGAGTCGCAAAACCAAAACCAGCGCCTGCCTGGGAATATGTTGCAATCCCCGAAGGATCATCATCGCTTGCGCCTGTAATAACTCCAGGACCAAGCATGCGCCAGGTTTTTTTAATTCTTGCCGAAATTTTTGCGGCTCTATTCATTACGTAAAATAATTTTGATTAAAATGCGGCGAGCATGATACTTAATAGCATTTCTATTCCCGAGCCAGTGCCTCGATGGGGTCGAGTTGTGCTGCTTTTCTGGCCGGAAGATAGCCAAAGATGATACCCGTCAGAGAAGCACACGCGAATGCAATGATGATCGGTGCAACAGTGAATATCACGCGCCAACCTGCAATAGCGGAGGTAGCTAAGCCGCCGCCAATGCCGACGAAGATACCCAAGAGGCCTCCAATAAAACAGACCATCACGGCTTCGGTAAGAAATTGAAACAACACGTCGAAGCTGCGCGCGCCTATCGCCATGCGGATGCCGATTTCGCGTGTCCGCTCGGTGACCGAAACCAGCATGATGTTCATCACGCCAATACCGCCGACAACGAGCGATATGACGGCAATCGCCGCCAATAGATATGTGAGTGTGTTCTGCGTTTCATTGGCCGTTTCGATCGTATTAGCCATGTTCCGAATGTTAAAGTCTTCTTTGCCATGCCTTTTCATCAGCAACGTATGGAGTCCCACTTGCACCACGTTCATGTCTGCGTCCGGCTTCACTCTCACAACGATATCGTTGAAAAAGCGTTGGCCAAATATCCGCGCTCCGGCCGTGGAGTAAGGCAGCCAGACAGAGTTATCCATATCATCTCCACGCGGGGTCAATCCTTTGCTGCTCAATACGCCAATGACCAGGAAAGGCGAGCTGCCAATGAGTACATACTTACCCAGCGGATTCATGTCTTTGGGAAACAGGTTCTTTACTACGGTCTGGCCTAGCGTGACGACCTGGGCAAAGCGCTTCACATGTTCCGCCGAGAAAAAGACGCCGGATTGCGGAGGCCAATCATGCACCTGGGGAAAGTTTTCACCGGTTCCGACCGCTGTGACAATCAAATCCTGATTACCAAAGCGCAGCAGTGACGATAAATTCGTTTCTGGAATTGCCATGGCGACACCCGAAATACTACGGATGGGTAGCAGATCTTCAGGAAGGAAGCTTGTCACGATGTCGGCTGAAGCGCGAACGGCGGGCGGCCCTCGCATAATCGTCAACAGGTCGGTACCCATGGCCTCGATGCGCTCAACGACATCTTGCTTCGCACCGTTGCCGATCGCCATAAGCGCAACTACCGAGGCGACGCCGATGATGATACCCAGCATTGTCAGCACGGTTCGCATTCGATTGTGCAGAAGCGAACGCAACGCCATCTTCAGAGCTTCGCCGAGAACCGCCACACCCTGCTTGGCATCTATTCCCCTTTCTCCGATCTTCGCCTGATTATCCGCCCGTCCTTTCTGCTGCAACTCGTCGGATGTGATTCGCCCATCGGCAATGCGCACGAGACGGTGCGCGTAAGCGGCGATGTCGCTGTCATGAGTCACCACAATGATCGTGTGTCCTTGCCCGTGCAACTTCTCAAGAATTGTCATGACTTCCTTGCCACCCTGACTGTCTAACGCTCCAGTAGGCTCATCGGCCAGGATCACCGGCCCTCCGTTCATGAGCGCGCGGGCAATACTAACACGCTGTTGTTGACCGCCGGAAAGCTGGCCGGGATAATGTTGCAGCCGATCGGCCAGGCCAAGTTCTCGTAACAAGTCGCTGGCGTGTACCGCTCTTTGCTGTTTTGCCATGCCGCAGTAGACGGCTGGAACTTCTGCATTTTCGACGGCATTCAGATCGGACATCAGGTTGTAGCGCTGGAAGATAAATCCAAAGGTATCGCGCCGCAACGCTGCCAGGGCATCTCCATTGAGACTAGCGACTTCGACGCCACGAATGCAATAAGTACCGCTCGACGGTTTATCGAGACAGCCGATGATGTTCATGAGCGTGGACTTGCCCGAGCCGGATGCACCCATGATGGCAACAAATTCGCCGCTCTGAATCACCAAGCTCACTTCTTTAAGCACTGTCAGTGGAGCGCCGCCCGATGTATAGGTACGGCTAACAGTCTTCAAATCGAGCAGTGGTAATGACATCAAGGTCCTTTCCGGGCGCTCAGCGCGCTTGTCGCAGTACCCTGTGCCTTGATTTCCCCAATGACAACCTGTTCTTTTTCCTTCAGACCGTCCGTGACCTCTGCTGAGATTTCGCTCTTAATGCCGATCTTGATAGCACGCAGCTCGACGGTGCCGTCGGCTTTCAGCACCTGCACTTTGATTTCCGAACCTTCGCTGGCATTTCCGATGGCAGCGATCGGTATGAGCAAGACTCCCTTTGCCTGTGCCAACACAATGAAAACCTGCGCCGTCATCTGAATCTCCAGCTCACGATCCTGATTCGGAATATCGAACAGTACGTCGTAAAACACAACGTTGTTGATAAGTTCCGGTGTGGGGAGAATTTGTCTAATCTTTCCGTTCCAACGCAAGGAATCGCCAAGAATAGTGAAGTAGACATCCTGATCGGGCTTGACGCGGACGATGTCCGCTTCTGAGACTTGCGCCCAGACCGTTACTGTGTCGATGTCGGCAATCCGCAGGATATTAGGTGCCTGCTGATTTGCATTCAGCGTTTGACCTTCCAGAAGGCTGATGGAAACGATTTCACCGGCAATCGGTGCCGTGATTTTAGTATAACCCAGATTGGCTTTACCGGTGTTTACCGTCGCTGTTGCTTCCTTCATCTGTGCAGAGAGCGAAGCGGCGTCAGCGAAAGCGACGTCGTAAGCAGCCTGGGTGATATCACGATCGCTGGCGGAAACTAACTGGCGCGCAAAGAGGTCGTCGTTGCGGTCCCGCTGCAATTTAGTAAGTACAAGTTGCGCTTGTTTCAAAGAGTGCTGTGAAGTTATACTTTCGAGTGCTGCATTGGCCGCCGTAAGTGCTGTCTTTGCTAAAACCGGATCAATTTCTGCAAGCAACTGATTCTTCTTAACCCTATCACCACGATTAACTTTGAGCGATTGAAGCTTACCGGAGGTCTGTGCGCCAACATCAACATATTTAATAGGCTGCACGATTCCCGCCGCCACGACTGTGCTTTCTATATCGCCGCGTTCGACGGCAGCCGCGGCATAGATGATTTTGGCTTTTCCAAATATCCAGTGATACGCGAATGCGCCTGCAATGACAATTATGAGCGCACCGATCAGCCAGAGATAGCGTCGCTTCCGGACATTTTGAAATATTTTTTGACGAATTGTCAGAGGTACTGCAAGCACATCCTTCGGAGGAATAACAATCACATCATTCGGCAACGTTGCTAGCACACGATTCGAAGGTATAACAGGCACATCTTTCGGTGACGTTGTCGAAGCACCATTCGAAGGTTTGACAGGTACATCTTTCACTGGCGTTGCATGCACATCCTTCGGAAGCGCTACAAGCTCATCATTTACCGTCACCGTAGGATTACTTGTCGGGTTGATGTTAATATTGATGTTCATTGATTCCATTTCCGTGATTTCTTGATTTTTGTTTTCTGTTTTTTGCTAACTCATTGCCTTCACGCCACGACAATCACCGTGGCAGCCATGGCATCTCCGGAATGATCAAACAACTCAAGATAAACGCATGTGAGAAAATTTGGAGTATTCATATTCATGGGAACCTCTTGAAAGTTGCGTTTTATGATGCAAGACGTGGATACAATCGGGCGCCTATGAAAATCAGAGTAATCGTCGTCAAGAGAATAACAGCATAGTCGTGATATAGACCGAAGGAGCTCGTACTGCCGGCAAGCATGAAAGTGCGCAGAGCATCGACGACGTAGGTCAAAGGATTGAGATGTGAAATAGTCTTCAACCAATTGGGCATAATGGCGGTGGGGTAAATCGCGTTGCTCGCAAAAAACAACGGCATAGTGAGGACCTGACCGACGCCCATGAAACGTTCGCGCGTCTTCACAATGCAAGCAATGATGAGCGAAAACGTTGAGAACAGCGTCGCGCCGAGGATAACTATGATCAGCACATTGACGAGCGCGAGCGGGCTCCAATTCAGATTAACCCCAAGGAGCAGCGAAAGGCCGTAAACGATGATAGTCTGCGAAAGAGAACGTATACCCGCAGAGAAACCCTTGCCGAGCACAAGTGCAGCGCGCGGAGTTGGGCTCGCAAGAAATTTCTGCACAATACCGAGGTCGCGCTCCCAGATGACATTGATACCGTAAAAAATTGCTACGAAAAGAACGCTTTGCGCCAGGATGCCTGGAGCAATAAAGTCCAAATAAGGAATGTTGCCTGTGTGCATCGCCCCACTGCGTGAAAACACTTCCCCGAAGATGAGCAGCCATAGCGCGGGCTGGAGTGCACGGGTGATGAGTTCCGTGAAGTCGTGGCGCAGCTTGCGCAACTCAAACTCCGTGATGACGAACGTCTTCTCGATGAAGCCGGATAGAGTATGGACAAATGTGGTAATCATAAGGTTTAGGCTATCCATGGCGTTGTGCGGTTGCGCGTTCGGCAGATACATCGCGGAAAGTGCCGCCGGAATCAAGAGCGTTTCCGGCATAATGCACAAAGACATCATTGAGTGTGTGATCGGTACTGCCAAGCGAATCCTCGAGTTCTTTGCAGGTGCCAAGCGCAGCCACTTTGCCCAGATGCATGATCGCGATGCGATCACAATGGCTCTCCGCTTCCTCAAGGTAATGTGTGGTGAAAAACAGGGTCGTACCGTAGTTATTCCGCAGATCAACGAGATGTTTCCAGACAGCGTCGCGCGCAATCGGGTCCAGCCCGACAGTCGGCTCGTCTAAAAAAAGTAACTGCGGTCGATGCAGTGTGGACTGCGCGATTTCCAAACGGCGGACCATACCGCCGGAGTATTCGCTGACAAGTCGGCTGCCATCGGCGGTCAAACCCATAAACTCCAATGCCTCTCGTATACGAGCCTGTTGCTCGCGGTACGGCAGATCATAAAGTTTGGCAAAGATAAGCAAATTCTCATAACCAGTGAGCGAACCATCCACGGAAACTGCCTGTGGTACATAGCCGATGGCACGGCGGACATCGACCGCTTGTGTGGTTATGGAGAAACCTGCCACGCGCGCTTCGCCCGAGGAGGGCGGCAATAGTGTAGTGAGCATCTTAATCGTTGTGGTTTTGCCAGCTCCGTTTGAGCCGAGCAATCCGAAGACCTCACCGATGTTGACCGAAAGAGTTAGAGAATCGACTGCTGTAAATACACCGAAGCGGCGGCTAAGATTTTTGATTTCCAGAACGATGTCGCTCATGAGAAAACCTCTTCAGTTGTTACCATAAATCTTCACATGTTTGATGTTCAAATATATAATTCTTAAAAAGACGGCTCTTCATTGCATCAGCGGAAGTATACAACAGAATACTTAGAACTGTAATCAGCCAAAGGGATGAAAGAGTAGTTAATCCTTTGTTGAGAGAATTATGTAATTCTTCTTTTTATTGTTGCGACGATTAAAGTGCGTTCCCAAACGTCTGCCCGACTTTGTCCCCGCCTGACTATGTCATTCAGGCAGGGTTCAAGCCAGGAGTTTTGGAACAGAATAGTAGTTTTCACATCTTAAAAAACCCCACAGCAGCCATGAGAGAGAAAGTGATAATTGCAACCCAAAGAGCTGCAAAACCAAAACCAGCACCTGCCTATGAATAGGTTGCGATCCCGAAGAACCATCATCGCTTGCTCCTGTAATAACCAAGACCAAGTATGCGCCAGGTTTTTTAATTCTTGCAAAAAATTTTGATAAATATGATACAGAGAGAATTATGGATTTCTCTCGGCATTGCAAGGGTACTGAACGAGATATCCTGCTTTTTGCTGCACCTCCTGCCTCTCTGTCTCCGGTGATCTGACTTATCCACTTTTCCTTGCTGAGATGCGAACCCATACCAAGAAGAAGGATAACTGTGCTAACGGGATCGATGATTGCGACTTCCGTTACGAGAGATGAGATAACCGATGAATGCCCCGGCACCGACACCGATAGCGATGGCTGTATAGGGATGCTCGTGTGTGGCTTCGTCGAACGCCCTAGTGCGTTCTACTGTGTTCTTGCGGACACTTTCATAAATATCCTTGCCGCGTTCCAGTGTGACGGCGAGACGCTTACGGGCTTCCCCGACTTTTGCTTCGGCAATATCAGTGGTGGCGGTCATCAAATTACGCGCATCCTCAGCGAGTGTGTCCATAGCGTCGCTGACTGCATGTTTTTGCTTGTTCATATTTTCCTCTATTTTCTATTTGTTTGTGATTTTGTTGTGCCATATAGTGAATTAATTACGCTAGATCGTTAAGATATTTCAGTCGGTTAGTTGAATTTTCCATTCTTGGCGATGTCCTTCATTTTGTCGTTCGCAAAAACAGCAACTTCAACATCTTGAAAAGGCAATGACCTTCCACTGAGATAATTTGTCCGATCGATTCTATTCTCCATGCTGTGGCATTCCTACTTTCTATTAAGCCTTCATTTCATAAGAATCAACTTCTTCGTCGAGACGAAGGACCTGGTTTCCAAACGGTAGAAGTACACACCAGAGGAAAGACTGAGTCCTCCTTCATTGGTATTGAATTGCACGGTGTAACTGTTGGCATCCTGATAGGCGTTGACGAGCGTAGCAACCTCAAGGCCGAGCACATTGTAGATTTTGAGTGAAACCATTCCAGCCTTCTCAAGACTATACTGAATCCTCGTTGACGGATTAAATGGATTGGGATAATTCTGCAAGAGCGCGAATTCATGAGGTGCTAAACCACTCCCGACAGCGGTCACTGCTGCGCCTGTTGTAAAGCTCCATACATAGTCATTTGCCAGAGCATTGCCTGCAAGATCCTTAGCCCCGGTTGTAATCGTGGCTGTATAGAGAGTATTTTGTGCGAAGTTGCTTGCCGGTGCAAAGGTGGCAGTTGTGCCGGAGCAGGACACAACACCTGAGACTGACGTTGTACCTTGCATTAAAGTAAATGTCAATTCTGTAATAGTTGAAGCATCCATGGCCACACTGAAGGTCGCCGTAATTTCATGGTTCAAAGCCACATCTATTGCGGCATTAGCAAGTTCTGTTGAGCTTACTATGGGTGGAGTGACGACTACTGCTGCGCCTGTTGTAAAGCTCCACACATAATTGTTTGCCAGAGCATTACTTGCCACGTCCTTAGCCCCGGTTGTAATCGTGGCTGTATATAGAGTATTTGGTGTGAGGTTGCTTGCCGGTGCAAAGATGGCAGTTGTACCAGAGTAAGACACAATTCCTGAAACTGACGTTATACCTTGCAGTAAAGTAAATGTTGATGCTGTAATAGTGGAAGCATCCATTGTCTTACTAAAAGTTGCGGTAATTTGTTTGTTCAAAGCCACACCTGTTGCAGCATTCACCGGATCTGTAGAAGTTACTGTGGGTGGAGTGATGACCACCGTTGCTGGCTTGGTGACGGCATTGGCAATTAATGTAACTGCGGTCTGCGCCAGGGCTCTGCCATTCAAGGTTGCACCGGTCTGCATCGCAATCTGTGTTTGACACAATATAATTCCCTTCATTTGAGCCGTCGTTCCAAGGGTAACTTGGCCGGCTACCTGCCAAAAGATGTTGGAAGGCAGTGCGCCGCCGCTTAGAGTAACAATGGCACCGTTGGCCACGGTTAGATCTTGCGCTATCTGGAATATCCAGACATCAGTAGCGGAACCCGAGATAGTGACACCACCAGCAGATATTAGTACACCAGTACCCCATTTATAGAGACCGGGAGTGAGGGTCTTTCCAGTAACATCTCCAGCGTACAGTTCAGTATGATCTGGTATTATTCGTCCAGCTGCGTCAGTGTACGCGGTCTGCATGTCGCTTACAGCCGTAGTCATCTTAGTCGGAGTCGGAGAAGTATAGTTGGCAGCATATATATTACCGGTCACCAAAGATGATTTTGAAAATGTACCTGAGGCATCCATTATTAATCCAAATCCAGTTATTGCTGTCGCAGCGATTGGACTAACTCCAAGATCACCGGTAATTGCAGTGACTCCTGTAGTTGTGATTCCTGTTTTTGCTAGAATAACGAAATCACCAGATGTTCCAAGGTTTACTGGTGTCGGGTTAGAAGCGATAGCGGCAGGCACCATCAAAGCAAGCATCAGCATTGCTCCGAGGAAGCGTATCCATCTGTTTAAGACAGTTGTTGAATTTTTTGTATTGGTTTTCATAAAAACCTCCATGAAGTACGACTTGTTTTGTTGCATAAAGACCGAGATTCCCTATGACTGCGATCGAACCTCTTTTATGGTCTCATTTCGAAATCAATTCTTTGTTCCATCCACAATATTTCGTCCGCGAATGACTCTTACCAAGACGACCACAATGGCTATTACCAGAAGAACATGAATGAATCCGCCCATGGTATAGGAAGTGATTACTCCCAGGAGCCATAATATGATGAGAATAATAGCGATAGTAACTAACATAATAGTATCCTTTCTTTCTTAGTTTTGTTTTCAATGCAGGGGTGAATCATGGCACAACCCCATTGTTACGTTTCCTTGTTGTAATTCGTATAGATCATTAAATCTGCCAGCGTAAACGTTATTGTAGTTTTCTTTTTCATCGTTCCCGTTTCCCTTGTCCCTTTTCGCCCTCATTAGTCTTGGGTTGCGAAGGCCGCGGTTCAATATTCTCCATGCGTGGAGTTACTTTCTGTGGTTGCTTTACATTACCACTACTTCTAGATGGATTAACATCCCGTGATCGTGGTGGTTGAACTTTTTTCGGCGAATTGACGGAACGAGTTGATTGTATCTTTCGTCTGTTATTAATTGCCGGAGTGATAATTGTCGACCGTGCTGGTTGCACATTTTGTCTGTTGTTAATCGCCGGAGTGACCTTAGTTGGCCGTACCGGTTGTTCCTTTTGTCTGTTATTAATTACTGGAGCGACATTAATCGGCCGTGCCGGTTGAACCACTGGTCTGTTGTTATTCGCAGGATTGACATTTGGGATTTGATTGGTTGCATTTCTCTCCGATGGCCGTTTTACATCTTTCAAATTGACTACTTTGGACGGCATCGGTCTCTGACCATTTTCACCGTTCATTTGTACTTGCGGTCTGTATATCTGCAACTGGCCATTTTTCAGATTCTGTCCAGGTTTATCGTTATCATGAATAACAATCGGTTGGATTGTTCTCCCAGTAATCTTTTGTACATCGGCTCTTTCGGGACCGGAAACGTATGTCGAGTGGCGGCTTTGATCGGTGTAAGTTCTATTAATCACCGAAGAATTCTTTATAATCGTACTGTTATTAGTTCGATTGATATAATAATGATTGACGTTGGTCCTTGAAAAATCTCTGTCTCTGACGAATCTCCAGCGATCATTAGGTACTGTATATCCACTACCGAAAGAAACACTAATGCTGATTCCGGGTCTCATTGGCGCCCAACCATAATAACCGGGAGACCTTCTCCACAATACCCAAGCAGGACCCCATTCATTATCGGGAACCCAAAACCAGCCATAAGAATCGTCGTAATCCCAACGGCCATAATGGAAAGGTGCCCAACCCCAAGGATAATCAGAAACCCATGTCCAGCCATAATCGGTCAAGATCCAATGCCCATTGCTTGAATAGGGAGCAAAATCCGGTCCGGTTGATGGGATCCATACATATCCATAACCGGGATAGTCGACCCACTGACCGTAAGGACTTAATTCATTGTAAAAAACCCCGAAACTCACACCCCCTTGCTGTGCAGAGACTTCCTGCGGTATTAACCATGCACACATATTCAATGCGACAAGCAAGATAAATATCTTTAAATATCTCATAGCGTCCTTTCAGTTACTATGCATTTATCAGACATGTGATTCTTTGGTTTTCTATATTTTTTCTGAAACCATTCCGATATTTCTCCTTCTTGTGCTGTTACCAACTGCAATGGATCTATCAATGCTCTTCATTACAATTTTCATTTACTCAGCGTTTTTTGCGCAAGTATATGAAAAAACAGTTTTATTTCAGAATAAATGTTACGCCCATTCTCAAACTGTCTTGTATGCGCGCAACAAGCCCACCAGCCCCAGAACAGTCGCGGCAACACCGCCCACTAACAACCATATCGACTTATCGGTGGCAGAGCCAGTGAAAAATCGAGAAATGTCAGAGCTGGATGAATCATAAGCATTGATACCCAAGATCAAAAGAAGAATGCCGCCGGCAAGAACTGCAATCGAGATTGCTTTGTTCATAAACAATCCCTCGTTTCAATTTTCCATACTTTGTACTGCGAAATAGTCACAGAGGTTTTCGTCCACTAATGACGTTGACCAAGATGACCACAATCGCGATCACCAGAAGAACGTGAATGAAACCACCCATGGTGTAGGAAGTGACTAACCCGATGAGCCACAATATGATGAGAATAACAGCGATGGTATATAACATAACAAGTATCCTTTCTTTTTTGGTTTAGTTTTTCAACGCAGGGGCGAACCATGACGCAACCCTACTGTTGTTGAAGCTGACGGCGTTTTCACTTGCCGCACTTCCAGAACAAACATCAAAGCAAAGATGAAAAACAAAAAACATTATAATCATTGTGTTTCTTATCAACGAGTCCATTTCTCACAGACCTCATCTTTGCTTTTATGTCTTGAACATATTCATTGATTTCTTTTATTGAGATCATTGGACAGCTCTTTTCTTGTTGCATATTCGTCTCAGGCGGTCAGCGACTTCCTATTGCCAAGTCTGAGTAAAGCAGCACCAATGAATATCATTCCAATTCCGACATATGGTTGCCAACCTATCGTGTGTTGGTTATCCTTTGCTGTCTCGAATTCCTCGAAATCCACAACATCCTTTTGAGTCACATTGGTAAAGCTTTTATAAAAGATCTTTAAAAGATCAAAAGTGAATATGATAATACCAGCTGTTTTCATATTGAGCCATTCCTCTTATTTACCGCTCCGAAGCGATAATCCTTTGCTTTGTCAATTCAGACATAACAAGCTTCACGATTTCTGGACGGACTTCTTGTATTGAATTCGGTTCAGGAGTCTCGCTCGTGGCACTCCAAATCATTTGCCCTTCGTTCCTGGTTGCCCATACGTCAATAATGCGAATGTCGACTTTTTGAGAATCGACATATCCGGCGTGCCAAACATTCCGATAATATGATACAAATCCACTCATGCGCCCCGCATATCTCGTATACTGTTCTTGCCCCATATACCCATGCACGTATTGAGGATTCGCTTCCGAAGGAAGCCGATGTGTGACTATTACTCCGTCGAAGCTATTTGATCCAACGATCTGCATAATCTGATTTGTATCAGGTACCGTATCCGGAAATAAGCGATACGAAGGCATCGCTGCAACGTTATGTTTTGCAAGCTCGACGCTGTAGGCATCTTCCCAAATACGGCGCTGCACCGAATTCTTACTAACAGAGATGACAAATATTTTATTCAGATAAGGAGGTTGAAATGAAGAATCGCTCCATATATCGACAAGTTCGGATGATGCACAACCAGCCATCAGGGCGAAGAAGCAACAGAGCACTCCTCCAATAACGAACGACCTATATTCTTTCATAGTGGTTCCTCTTTTGCTAATTCGTGAGAATGACTTTAAGAGTTTTTTCGTTTGCAGCGTTTCCAAATATGTCGTATGCCTTCATGATTTTATTGAGTGCGGAAATGATCAACCTAAATAGTATCTGTAATATTTTAATCGCGCGCTTGGTATTTGCAAATGGATCACTGCATCCACCGGCAGTGATCCTTCAGCCTGCTGAGATTACTCAATTGTCATCCGGTTCTTTATGCTCTTCACACCTTTGATGTCTCCGACGAGTTTTGATACCAGGTCCTTTTCGGCAATATTCTTTGCCTTGCCACCGAGTACGACCACACCATTTTTTGTCTCGACCTTGGTATTGGCGACACTGGTTGAGCGATGAACCCACAACGCCATCTTAACCTGGGCAGTGATAGAAGCGTCATCGATCTTTTCAACCACAGTTCGATGCGTCTTTTGCGCATGTTCCGTTACCGTCATCGCATTTGTCACGTCCTTAACCCCATCGACATCCTTTGCGTATTCAGTCGTCAATTCTTTTTGCGCCTGGCTGGTAGCCTGTCCCCGCAGGGTCACAATACCATCCTTGACGTCAATCTCGGTATTGTCAGCACTTACACTCCGATGAAATAAAAGTGTGGCTTTCACTTTCCCCTCAAGCCATGCATCCGAGTTTGCGGTGGGGGACGCACCTTTAATTTCCAACCTATTGTCGACGCTTACAACGCCTGGAAGAGCTGCCACTGTTTCTTTGGCCAATGACATGTGTAGTTCTTCAGAGACAATTCCCGTCAAGGTGACGGCGCCATCCTTAGACTCAATTTTAATATCATCGCCCTTGAGATAAGTCTGGAACACATACGAATTCCTGGCTGATGATACAATTCGTTCATCCGTCTCAGATGCGTACAGCGGAACAATAATCAGCAAAAGTGCGGCTACAGCCATCGTAAAAATGCCACGATACATTGTTTTCATTGTAATTTCTCCTTTTGTAATATTTGCGAATTGAACATATTTTATGATTTATTTCGTAGAGAGCATTGGACAGCTCTTTTCTGTTGTATATTCATATCAGGTCGTCCTTGATTTCTTCCTATCAAGGATGAGAACAACACTGCCAATGAGTATCATTCCGATTCCCACATACGGTTGCCAATGTACATTATGATGGTTATCCTTTGTTATCTCGAGTTCCCCCAAGTCCACAACCTTCTCTTTAGTGACATAGGTGAAACCTGTATAGAGGGTCATTATCAGCCCTATGATAAGGATGATGATGCCTGCTGTTTTCACGATTGTGATCCTTTCTTGGTGTGTATATTCATTATTGTTGTGTGGAAGTCGGTATTCTTACTATTGCCCATTATAGTTTTCTGCTGCTCAGAAATTCAGCATTTGAATTCGATAACTCATACTTCCAGCTCTTTCTCTGTGTGGCTCGCCAGATTATATTTAAGGAATCCAAGACAGTTATCGAAGTCATCGTCAACGAAAAATACCGTTAAAGAATAGCATAATTGATAAGAACACGAAAAGGAGAAATAATACAAACATCGGAAACGAATCCCGGTCTACTAACCATGAAACTATCTTTTTTTTCATAGAAACATTATCCTTGTGTTATCGATTGTGTCCGACTCCATCTTATTTCCTGATTCCATTATCCTTCAATCTTATTCCAGTTTATAGTTTCGCAATCAGTTTGCGTAGTTCTTCCTTGGTCTTCCCGAGTTTTTGCTGAAGTCTTCCCAACAGTTCTTCCTCTTTACCCTCTTTAAAAAGCAAATCATCGTCTGTTAAATTGGCAAATTGTTGTTTGAGTTTACCGGCAACTTCCTTCCAGTTACCTTTCATACTGAGCGTGTTCATTTGATACCTCTTTGCATTTACGAATGATCGTTTTGGTTTTACCTGGCGTCCAGACGTTATCGTCCTATGTCACTACAACTTCAAAAAGAACTCGCATGTTTACCTTCGCCTCTTTTGAGTTTACGTCACCAGATATTACTTCATACACTGCCGGTCTTGTTTTGCCATATCCGATCACAGTGATTCTTTCTGGCGTAATGCCTTTTTCGATCAGATAGTCCCTGACGGTATTTGCTCTTTTTTCGCTTAATTTCTCATTGATTTCTTCCGTGCCCTCAGCAAAAGTATATCCTGCCATACGGACTTCTATTTTGGGATTCTCAATAAGGTCTTGCACATTCTTATCCAGCAGTATCTTCGCTTCCTGACTAAGTATAGATTTATCGTGATCGAAATGCGTGTCGCCGAAGACGACTACTTTCTCATGATCCTTCGGATCAAGCACAAACATCATGACCTTCGGTGCAGACAATTTCTGCTCTGATAGTTTCACAACAGGATTTTTCTTGAACAGCATCATCAACTTCTGCTCAGACAGTTCCACAACAGGATTTTTCTTGAACAGCATCATCAACAGGATAATCACGCTAATACAAAATATTCCCATCGTAGTAGAAAGAATATATTTCATCTGTTTATTACGCTTTGTTCGGAAATTTATTCCCGTTTGCTTTTCCGCTTCAAGCCAATTAACAAAATCATTTCCATTCTTAAAGCCATGCTTCCTATAAAGATTATATGCCATGTTCTTTATTGCTCTTTTTTCTTCGCATAAATCTTTCTGTGTCATCTTGCTGTCACTTTTTCGAAATAATAAATCACCGTCCCATCCGTTAAGACGTGCATTCCGCTCGCAATCGGCTTTATTCATATAGCTCAAATAGCCTTCTGCTGTTACTCCAACATTGATGCCGTTCGTGGTGGAGCGCTTCCAACGCCATTTATTTTCCTCGTTTTTGTAGAATTCCCATTTAATGTTCATATTTTATTCATCTCTTTTTTTTCTCACCGATAATTACGCCAAGTCCATATTCTCGCTGTTTTGCGAGTGATCTCTGGACAACATCCAATAGGTATAATGCAACAACTGTAAGCCTAGGGTGTTGCCCAGAGATATTTCTTTCTCTCGCATATAACATTTTTTATGTTAATCACCAGTACATTGCTTCATAGTCTTGCCGTTTCCAATTCACGGATTATTTCTCAACATAGAATTCAATGCGTCGATTCTCTAACCGACCTTCTTCAGTTTCGTTCGTGGCCACTGGTTCGTTCTTGCCTCTCCCGACAGTTCTCATACGGTTCGAATCAATGCCTTTTTCAACGAGCCAGTTCTTTACTGACTGTGCCCGTCTTAACGAGAGTGACTGATTATATTTCTGGCTTCCCACATTATCCGTATGCCCGGTAATTACTACATGCACATCGGGATACGCGACCATCGAATTGTATGCCTTCCAAAGTATATTCTCAGAATATTTCGTGAGTGTCGCTTTATTGAACTCAAAATTGACACCTCTAAGAACGATGGTCTTGCCTTTAACAAGAACGAAAACGGTATCGTTACTCTTCTGCTGCGCCAACCGCAGTGCTTCTGCATCAGCTAATTCCTTTGCCCGTCTCGCCTCGGCATCGGTCATACCCTTTACACGCGTTGCCTCTGCCACCGCGTTGGTCGAATCCTTTATGCGCCGTGCCTCTGCATCGGTCGCTTCCTTTATACGCCGAGCCTCTGCATCGTTCGCTTCCTTTATACGCCGTGCCTCTGCATCGGTCGCTTCCTTTACACGCCGCGCTTCTGCATCGGCAGCGGCCTGCTGTTTCAGCAGTGCTTCTGCCTCAGCAACGTCTTCACTAGTTTTTCCTATCGTAAAGGCAAGTCCGATAGAAAAACCATAGAATCCATCCTGTTTCCCGCTGGTAAGAGAATTGAGGTTAGCATTCGAACGTTTGACTAAGTCGTCGGACAGGTACAAAGTGTATCCGCCGTTAATCAACAGCAAGACTCCGTTGGATATTCTGGTTTGAATACCGACACCGAATGGAACCATCGGTAAGAAATCAGAGCCGGTAACGTTGAGAGCTTTCGATAAACCGAGACCAGCATAGAGGTACGGATTCAAATTCGCCAAAGAAAAAGGGCTGAAAAGTAATCGAAGATCGACTATAAAGTTTTCTGCCCTATACACGCCAGGAGCCTCGAGTTCAGTGTAGCCCAAGCCAATTTGGCCAATAAACATGGGCATGATATCATACGCAAGGAATCCACGATACTGCATCATCCATTTGTCACCTGAGCTGTTATCTCCGTGGGCACCGCCCGCTGTTAAACCCCATGCGAGCCCTGATTCCTTGAATTGTGCTTGGACGTGGCTATACATACCGAACGCTACGACCAGCAATGTACATAAGATGAAACGTTTCATATGATGACTCCTTTTGTTTGGTTAATATGTTTTAGTGAGCCCTGCATTGTAAAGCAAACTGTTTTCGTTGGTTCAATTTTTTATCCAAAAGCCTTTCATTTGCGAATAACTCTCAACAAAACGGCTATGATGACAATCACCAGAAGAATGTGAATAAGCCCTCCCTTTGTGGAAGTAAGAAGCCCCACAAGCCATAAAATCAGGAGAATGATCGGCGACAACGTAAAGGATGTTCATCTTTTCCTTCTTATTTTTAAATTTTGAGTTGAGATCGCCGCAGCCCTCGGTTAAAATCAAGGGCGGAAACTTTTCGCTGCAAGAATCAAAGATTGGAACTTAAATTCTTTGGCTGTATTCGTGAAACTAGAAACCGTGTCCGCAACAATTTTGGGGCCCTCGAAAAGCCGGTGGAGATTGTTGGCACGTTCATTTAATTGTCTCGTCTGCATTTCCAACTTGCCCACCCGGGGTGAAATTAGACTCACCTGCTGCCGTAGAAAGTTGTTTTCTGCCGCGAGAGTCTTTACCGAACGAGATCCAAGAGCATTACCAGCAGATTGATTTAGTTTAACGACACCAAAGACAATGATGATCCCGATGAGAATCCCACTAATCGCATACTTTACTATAACCCACTTTGTTTCTACGAATGTGAGTAATTCACTCGAGTAAGAATAAAGTTTCACCTTGCCCTCCTATATAATTACTTCATGAGAATCAATTTCTTCGTCGAAACGAAGGATCCGGCTTCTAAACGGTAGAAGTACACACCGCTCCTCAAGAGACCGAATGTTTCTTTATTGATACCGAATGGCACGGTGTAGCTGCCGGCTTCTTGGTATTCATTTACGAGCGTAGCAACCTCACAACCAAGTAAATTGTAGATCTTGAGGGAGACCTGTGCAGCTCTTTCAAGACTATATTGAATCATCGTCGATGGATTGAATGGATTCGGATAATTCTGCATAAGCGAAAATTCTTGAGGTGCCATTCCAATATTTCTGACTGCGGTTCCACCTGTTGCCGGATTAGTGATTGCATTTGCATCTAATGTAACTGCTGTCTGTGCCAGTGCTCTGCCATTCAGTGTTGCGCCAGTATTCATCGCAATATTTGTTTGACACAATATGATTCCCTTCATAGCAGCGGTCGTTCCAAGAGTAACCTGACCCGCGACTTGCCAGAAAATATTGGAAGCCTGTGCATCGCCACTCAGCGTAACAGCGGCACCGTTGGCCAATATTAAATTTCCCGCTATCTGGAAAATCCATACATCAGTTGCACTGCCTGAGATAGTGACACCAGCAGCAGATACTAGGAGACCTGTACCCCATTTATAAAGACCATGGGTAAGAATTTTTCCAGTAATATCTCCGGCACCCAATTCAGTAGAATCAGGCAATGTTCGGTTAGCTGCGTCGGTGTATGCGGTTTGCATATCGCCTATTGCCGTACCCATGTTAACTGGAGTAGGAGGATTATAGTCGGCTGCATATATATTCCCGGTCACTAAAGGTGATGTTGTAAATGTAGTCGGAGGAGCTACCAATGAAAATCCAACTATGTATGACGCTGCGGCTGGACTAATTCCAATATCTCCAGTAATTGCGGTAGTTCCAGTGGTCGTGATTGTTGTTTTTGCTAGAATCACAAAATTGCCAGCTGTTCTAAGGTTTACTGGTGTTGGGTTAGAAGCGATGGCGGCATTAGTCATCAAAGCAAGCATCAGCATTAATCCGAAGAAGCAAGTCCATCGGTCTAAGATACCTGTTGTATGTGTTCTATATGAAGTCTTCATAAGACTCTCCTTGTAATTGGTAAAATGAGCAATTTATTTTATAATCAGAGTCGTACATCGTTTAATGTTGGTTATCGTCTCTTCGAAGATTTTTTTACTTTCACCGATTTTCCATTCGACTTTTTTTTCTTCGCTGATTTATATGCTTTCAAAAGGTCGGCATTAGATTTTTTCAAGTGGTCGATGTTTTTTTTGAATTTAATAACTTGTCGCTTAGCTTCCTCTTTGGCGACACCGTATTTCTCCTGGAGAATTCCCACAAGCTGCTCGTGCTTCCCCGCGACGGCAGCAAGATCATCGTTCATTATTTTTCCCCAATGGCGCACGGCTTTCCCCCTCCGTTGCTTCCATTGCCCTTCAACTCGGTCCCAGTTCATAGTGCGAGTTCCTTTCTTTTCCAGTGCTCATCAGTAAAAATTTCATCCGGTCGATAATGAGATGAAAACCTCCATTGAACCGTGAATAAGTATAAAGATGACTGTGTTGAGAAGTAATAGCCCGAAAGGATGAAAAAGGGGTTAATTCTTTTGGAAGCCTAATATTTGAAAATAGACTTTGCGAAATCTGTCATGATTTATGTTGCGGCAAAATGAGGGTGAAGAGTCAAGGATAGCTCCATAATGTGCCCTAATCTAAGGCCATTTTAAATACTTTATTAATGGGGTTGTGACTGGGCGAAATGGCGTGTTCCTGCTGTAAGGAAGGGCTATTCTAAAAAGGTACGGCGCTTTTTTTTCATGACTCTAACTTGAGCCTAGATAGTCAGAATACCTATGAAATATTTTCATATACCTTTTTATATTTTGCATATTAGAGCTTATTGAACCTCAATATTTCTATTTGCCTTGTTTCAATTAATATAATTCTAAAAAGCCCATGTCTCACTTCTTATCCAGCACTTCCCGTATCTCTTTCAGAACCTTCGTGAGATTATACGGTTTGTAGAGAAAATGTTCTATCCCCGCTTTTAGAAATTCCGATTTCATTTCCGGATCAAGATATCCTGTCGCCAAGATAAAGTGTTCATTCGGTTTTATTGCTTTGATCCTCTGACATACCTCCAGACCAGTCATATTTGGCAGTCCAAGATCGGTCAGTACAAGAGCAATATCGTTTTTTTTCTCTTGATAGATTTTCAATGCTGTTAATCCATCCCCGGCAGAAAGAACGTTGTATCCCTTTTCGATAAGCACCATCTGAAGAGACATCAGAAGCATCTCTTCATCTTCTATAACCAACAATGTCTCTGTTCCGCCCGGAATTTCTTCCAGTGTCTCTTCTTCTTTTTCAATGATGGGCTCTACCACTTGCGATACGGGCAGATACAAGCGGAAGGTTGTTCCCTTACCGAGTTTGCTTGTTACATCAATAAATCCCTTATGAGTTTGAACAACTCCAAACACTACTGACAATCCCAGCCCGGTTCCTTTTCCTATTCCCTTCGTTGTGAAAAACGGCTCAAAAATACGCTTTCGAATCTCTTCTGTCATCCCTTCACCTGTATCAATCACTTCAATGCAGACATAACTGCTCGCAGTAGCATCCGGATGCTGAGTACGCAGACGTGCAACAGATACCATGCGCGTGTTGATGGTGAGTACGCCGCCAATCGGCATCGCATCACGCGCATTCACGCAAAGGTTCAGCAGTACTTGATACAACTGCGAACGATCTGCGTTTATGAAAGGAATTGCTTTGTCGAAATTTTGCGAATAGGTAAGCGTTTTGGGGAATGTCTCGAGAATCATTGTCATAATTTCTATGACAACATCATTCACATTCACCGCTCCAAATGATGTTTCCGTTTTTCTGGCAAATGTCAATATCTGCTGAACAAGTGTTTTGCCACGTTCCACAGCCTTGACGATTGTATCAACAGCGAGGTCTAACTTCTTGGTATCATCTTTAAATCGCTTGATGCTTATGACAAATGCCAGTATGATTCCCAGAATATTGTTGAAATCATGTGCGATCCCGCCGGCAAGCGTTCCTAATCCTTCCAATTTTTGCACTTGACGCAGTCCCTCTTCCATTTTCCTGCGTTCGGTCATGTCTTCTACTGTTCCATCGTAATACAAAGTTTTGCCTTGAAAATCACGAATCGCTCGAGCACTTTCCAATACAAAGATAACTTTACCGTCCTGACGAATCCATTTTGAATCGTAACCTCGTACTTCGCCTTCTCTTTCGATCTTTTCAAGAAATTCTTTGCGTTGAGAGGATAATTCAAAATCTTCTTTTTCAAGGTTTCTTTCAGCAAGTTTTTGAAAAGATGTATAGCCAAGCATTGTTATTAATGCTGGATTTGCCAACAGGATATTTCCATCTGGGGTTGTTCTATAAAGGCCGATTGTAGTATTCTCATACAGTGAACGAAAACGTAATTCACTTTCCCGGAGCGCTTCCTCCACCCGCTTGCGTTCGGAAATATTGTGCAAGCTGCCTATGATTTTTTTCGGCTGCCCTTCGGCATTAAAAATCATTTTCGATGAAATGGAACAAGGGATAAACGAACCATCTCGATTCTTGAGCAGAATTTCGAAATCACTCACATCATCTTTATTCTTCATTGCTTCTAAAATAGTATCGCGATCTTTGACATCAGGATAAAGCTCGTATATAGATCTCCCTATTAAATCTGCTCGTTTGTATTGTCCTTCCGACATGATCTCGATAGAAGGACTGACTTCGAGTATTGTGCCATCAAACAAAGTTTCATAATACACATCCTGCACATTCTCAAAAATATTGCGGTACTTTTCTTCACTCTTTTTCAATTCATCATCCGCCCGCTTGCGTTCGTTGATATCAACCAGTGTGGTCACAAAGTAAAGCGGATTGCCCTGCTTGTCCCTGCGCAGGGAAGAGCTGACATCTATCCACACAATGGAACCATTCTTCTGAAGATATCTTTTATTGAAACGTACCCACTCCTTTTCACCGGAAATAAGGAAATTCATCTCCCTTTGAGTCACTTCAATGTCGTCAGGATAAGTAATATCCTGCCACCTTTTATTTTGGAGTTCTTCCGGTGAATAACCCAGTATCTCGCAGAATGCCTTGTTAACATGGACTTTGCCATTGGGCAGAGTGATGGATTTCCCAACGACAGAATAATCGAAAACATACCTGAATTTGTCCTCGCTCTCACTTAGTGCTTCTTCTGCCCGCTTGCGCTCGGTGATATCGTACATAGTGCCAACAATTTTGTCGGGTTGACCTTTAGCATCGAAACTCAATTTTGCAGAAATGGAACAAGGGATAGACGAACCATCTCGGTTCTTGAGTGGAACTTCGAAATCAGAAACACTGCCTCTTTTCTGAATCGCTTTTACAAGCATATCGCGGTCTTTGATATCAGCATAGAACTCGTACATCGATTTCCCTATCAAATCCGCCCGTTTGTAATGTCCTTTCGAAATAATCTCGACAGAAGGACTGACTTCGAGTATTGTGCCATCAAACAAAGTTTCATAATATACATCCTGTACATTTTCAAAAATATTGCGATACTTTTCTTCACTCTTTTTCAGTGCCTCTTCTGCCCGCCTGCGCTCGGTATTGTCGCGGATGTTGCACTGGATAAATTTTACCTTGTCAATCAAAATAACCTCTGTGTTTACGACCAGACCTGCTTTGTTTATTACAGATATGTTGTCGTAATAAATTACGCCATCTCTTTCCAACCTCGACAACGCTTCTTGAAAGTCTTTATCATCTTTTACGACACCGATTTCCCAGAGTTTATTTTTTAAAAACTCTTCTTTTGAATAACCTAGCAATACCTGGGCATATGGGTTAGAGTTAAGAATGTCACCTTTGAATCTGTCAACGAGCAATAATCCATCAGCCGATGTTTCAAAGGCGCTGCGATAATGCTTCTCGGATGCCTCCGATTCTTCTTGTAAACGCTTACGCTCGGTAATATCCTCGATGGCAAGGAGAATGATCCGTTCCTTTCCCATCCCTCGTTCAATTCGCCGGGCATTCAAAAGCATTATGCGCCTACCAATGGTAGCGAAGTTGTGTTCCACCTCATAGTCATCAAAAGTCGTCTTTTGGGGTAGAATGCTTTCCAACAGTTCCCGAAGTTTCGGGATATCCCACTGTTTATTGCCCAGGTTATAAATAAGCTGTCCCACAGTTTCTTCAGGTTTCACCTTGAAGACATCGTAGAAGGAACGGCTAGCGGAGACCACCCTTAAATTTTGATCCAGAGCGATCAAGGGCTCATGTATGGTGTTGATGATGCTCGCAGCGTATTCACTGGCTTCATCTGCGGATTGTATAAGCACTCCCTTTTGGGGGAAGTCTCTCTGAATTGTATCTTTCAACTGCGCATCCGCAGATTTCAATTTCTCATTTGCAGCAGATGTACTTTTATTCAAATCATTTTTTCCTTTTTTTTCATATGGTTTCATTTCAATTCTTCTCCGGAAGATTAAAATAAAAGCTACTTCCTTTTTAATTCCGCGTCAGGGGTTATCTCCTGAATCTTTCTTGAGCCTTCTTCGTGAACCGCTTCTCATCTCGTCAGCGTCACATATCGACTTGGTATCTTAATCGATCCTGTCTCGAAAAACACATAGTTGCGAAGCGGAAGTATCTCCTTTACTTTGTGTTTAACGGATACGACCTTTAATGCTCGAGCGGAATATTGAACTTCACGTTCGACGATCCCCTCTTTACAGCCACATAGAATAACAACAAAGAGTAAAGTTGCCGCCAGTTCTCCTAAAGACGAGATACTAAGCAATCTCTTGGGAAAAGTGCGCTCATCATTTTAAAGCAATTGTTGTATTTACTATTAGATTATTCATGTATCCCCTTGTCATTGATGAACAGATGAATAATGTTTTTATGATTAAGACCGCTCATCTACTTATGATGGTTGTCGTCTTTTCGATGACGTTTTTACTTTCACCGACATTCCATTTGACTTCATTCTTGTTTATGGATTTTTATACTCTCATCAGCTTCCTATTGGATTTCTCATTTGCTCGATGATAATTTTGAGCGCATCAACTTGTTTTAAGGTTCCCTTTTTGACATTATCGTACTTCATTTGGAGAGTTCCTACGAGGCCATCGTATTTGCCCATAATAGTCGACATTTTGTCGTTCATTATTTTTCCAAAATAATGATCAACTTCTCCTCTTTGCTGCTTCCATTGTCCTTCAACTCGATCCCAGTTCATAGTGCAAGTTCCTTTCTATTAAGGTGTTCATCAATAAAGATTTCCACCGTTGATGAGGAAATGAAAATCTTCCATCAACCGAATAAGTTTACCGACGACTGCGTTGGGAAGTAATAGCCCGAAAGGATGAAAAAGGGGTTAATCCCATTCATGGGAAGAAATTCCCTTCTCTCTCATTTTTATGACGACGTGCTTCTTCTCAGGTCAGAAGAAAATGAGCAGAGTCTCAAAAGAAGCTGCATAGTTCCATCAAATAACCGCTAGAGGTTATTGGCGCCGAACCAGACAGCAATAAAGCCAAACAACATCAACAGACATCCGGCGATTCTATTAACGACAGTAAGTCTCCTACTTGTAATGTTCTTTTTAAAAACGTATGTCAAGCTCGTGAGTAACGAAAACCAAGACAATGAACCGAAGAAAACACCTGTAATGAGCATCGGCAGGAAAAATCGATTATTAACGATTTGTCCGCTTCTAAGTCCTGAAAAAACAGCCGCATAAGCAACCAATGTCATAGGATTCGTGAGGGCAAGAAAAAAAGTGGATATAAAGTTCTTCGTATGTTCAATTGTTCGTTTGGGCGCGATTTGTGCAGATAAACGCGAACGGAAAATGTAAAGACCCATAACGAGCAATAGAACTCCGCCTGCGAGTCGAATCCAAGATTGAAATCCTGTTACAAAATCGGAGATCAGAGTAATTCCGAATGCGGCAACGAAAGCGTAGATCACATCTGCCGAGGCACCGCTGAACCCTGCAATAATTCCCTGGTAATTGCCGTAGGTAAGAGTGCGCCGGACACAAAGAACTCCGATGGGTCCTACCGGCATCGCGAGTAGAAATCCGATCGCAAGTCCTTCAAAAAAATAAATAAAGCTCATGGTAAATTTTTAATAAAGACTATTCATTATGCCCGTAACTATCTAATCTCTGAATCCCGCGATCATTTATCGAGGCTACAATTTAGTACCGGTATGTTTTTTGTGATTAGCTTGTCCATAGTCGGGAAAATATACCTTCGCACAATCGTCACATATCCCGTGTGTAAACGTTGCATCTGAGTGTTCAATAATATACCCTTCTAGCACTTGCCAGTAACCTTTATCATTGCGGATTTTTTTGCAGTAGGAGCAGATTGGCAGCAATCCACTCAGTTCCTTAATGTGAGAGAGCGCCTCTTGAAGCTTGTCCATTAGCTTTTGTCTGTCTTCTTCCAGCCATTTTCGCTGGGTGATATCGCGTATATTACACTGGATAACTTTTTTGCCGTTGACAAGGTAGACATTGCTTACAAACTCCACCTGTCGTTTTTGTCCGTCTTTAGTTTCAAGCGGAAGATCTTCATAACGGATGTATCCCTTATGTTGCAGTTCTTCAAAAGCAGACTTACTCGCTTCCCAATCCTTAAAGGCACTGATTTCCCACAACCGTTTTCCTATCAAATCATTTTTTGCATATCCCAACATTTTTATGAGGAAAGGATTCGCATCGGTAATTGCACTGGATTCAGCATCGAGAAGCAGGATGCCGTCTTGAGCCGTTTCGAAGAGGCGCCGATAGCGTTCTTCACTCTCACGCATTGTCCCCTCTGCCTTTTTGCGATCTGTGATGTTACGGATATTGCACTGAACGACCTTTTTGCCGCCGACAAGGTAGACATTGCTTACAAACTCCACTTCTCGACTTTGTCCGTCTTTGGTTTCAAGCGGAAGATCTTCATAACGGATATATCCATTCTTCTGCAACTCTTCAAACGCAGACTTACTCGCTGCTCTATTGATAAAAGCTCTGATTTCCCATATTCGTTTTCCTATCAAGTCCTCCTTTGCATATCCCAGCATTTCTAAGAGGAAAGGGTTCGCATCGGTAATTGCTCCGGATTCAACATCGAGAAGCAAGATGCCGTCTTGAGCAGTTTCGAAGAGCCGCCGATAGCGTTCTTCACTCTCGTGTAATGCTTCCTCTGCACGCCTGCGCTCTGTGATGTTACGGATATTGCACTGGATAACTTTTTTCAAATCGATAAGATAGACATTGCTGATAAATTCCACTTCACACAACTGTCCGTCTTTCGTCTGTAATGGAAGATTTTCGTAGCGAATATACTCCTTCCGCTTCAATTCTTCGAACGCAGCTTTACTGGCTACGACGTCAAAGAATGCGCCGATTTCCCACAATCGTTTTCCAATCAAGTCCTTTGGTGAATATCCGAGAATTTCCCTGATGTAGGGATTTGCATCGGTGATCGCCCCTGAGTCTGCGTCGAGAATCAGAATACCGTCCTTCGCAGCTTCGAAGAGCCGCCGATAGCGGATCTCGGAATCACGCACCTCACTCATAGTTTGACGGCGTTCTGTTTCATTCCCTTCTCTGTGCCCATGGTCATTTAGTTGCGCTTTCATTTCATGCATTTTTTGATATGCAGATTCCAATTCTGCAATCAATTCTCGTTCCATTTTCCCGTCGTTATTCATATTGAACACCTTACATTTGGTGAATTTATCCAAGGCGTTGAAAATATATCATAGCCAAAGAGCAAGTGTATACAATCTTCACTTGAAACTTTCTTTTTGCTGGTAATCTGACTTTTCAAACTTCTCTATAATAGGACCATTGACTGCAGAAGAATTTATAAGCTTTTGTTTTAGTATCTTTCGGCCCCTGTGCAATCGGGAACATACGGTACCTACAGGACAAGCAAGTGTTTTTGCAATTTCAGTATACCTCAGTTCCTCAACGTCACTGAGTAATACGACCTTCCTGAAATTACTTGGCAGCGATTCGATTGATTGCGCAATTTTAACTTCAAAGAACTCATTAAAAGGTTTTCCTTTTGGGAAAATACCGTATTTCTCTTGGAGATTTTCCACAAGCTGTTCGTGCTTCCCCGCAATGGCTGTGGGGTTGTCGTTCATTAATTCCGCAAAATTGTGCACCACTTCTTCTTTTCGCTGCTTCCACTGTCCTTCAATTCCAGTCCAGTTCATTGTGCAAGTTCCTTTCAAGTGTTCATCAGCAAAAATTCCCTCAGGTCGACGATAAAAAACTCCCCTGAATCTTAAATAAGTATACCGATGACTGCATTGAGAAGAAATAGGTCAAAAGGATGAAAAAGGGATTAATTCTTTTGGAATGAATGTTATAGGTTATTGGCCCAACAAGTGTTTATACAGAAGCTGCCCATCAAGACTCTTGGAGGATGTGTCTGTTATCCTTGGCATACATGAATAGTTTTTTTTGTAATAACTTCCGACTCCTATGCAAGCGAGAACGTACAGTGCCTATTGGACAATGAACTATTTTTGCAATTTCTTCATACGTGAGCCCCTCAACGTCACTGAGTACGAGGATATCCCTAAAAGAATCATCGAGCGATTCAATGGAGCGAGTAATCTCGTCATCGAATATTTCGTTGTACTTCTTTTTCACAAGATATTTATGATCGAAGGATGTCTCTTGTGATGTGTTATAAGGCAGGTGATATTCTTGATATTCCACTTTTTTCGGCTCTTTTACCTCTTTTCTATAGAGGTTTAAGTATGAATTCTTCATAATACAGTATAACCATGCCTTGATATTCGTTCCCTTTTCAAAATTGTCCCAGAATCTATATGCTTTGAGGTACGTCTCTTGTAATAAGTCTTTCGCATTCTCAGAATTCATAGTCAGATGGAATGCATAAGTGTGTAAAATAGGCATATGTGGAAGAGCTGTCTGCTCAAATATTTTATGATTCATCATAGCTTACCCTCTTTCTTTGCATTCAATACCCGGTACAATCATTACAGAATTTTTCTCAAACCCCATATCTATTTTCGAAATGGAGGTATTGCCCTTTGAATGAGTAGTAAAATCTTACTAATGATTTTGTTTATCGGGAATAGCTCGAAAGGATGAAAAAGGAATTAATTCTTTTTGGGGGCCGAATACTTGATAGTGTGGCAGACAAAATCTGCTTCGATTCAAACAAAAAGAGGCAAAAGGATACAGGCGTTACCTGTGGCAGCTACAGGCCTCCGGGGCTTGGAAGAAGAAGTCCAGCAAAAGCTAAGAATTTTCTTCGTGGATGAACTTTGCTATTTGTAAACGAGTGTGCAGCGCTAATTTTTCCATGATGTTATGTACATGGCTTTTTACTGTGTGGGTAGCGATGGCGAGTTGCTGGGCAATTTCCTTGTTGCTCAGGCCATCGGAAATTAGTATAATAATTTCACGTTCGCGTTTCGTCATCTGCACAACATTGGACAATTTTCCTTTCTTCTTCTTGAGAGCAATCTCAAGCACATGAGTAAAAAGAGAACCGGTTAATGAAGGCGGAAGGATTTTTTCTCCTTGTGCCACAGATCGAATAGTCCCGAGAAATTCTTTGACGGTTGCGCTTTTCAAAATAAAACCCGACGCCCCTGCTTCGACAAACTCGACGATGTCTGATTGTGTCGGAACAAAACCCATTCCGACCACTTTCGTATCAGGCATTTTATTTCTTATCGATTCTACCACCGATGACTCTTTGAAGCTTGTGAAACTCAAATCCATAAGAATTATCTCAGGGTTTGCCTGACTCGCTTTCAGCAGAATATTATTACCACTTCCGATGGTAGCTATGACATGCATATCTGTCTGTTCATTGAGCATAGTAGCGATACCATCGCGCAATACACGATTATCTTCTATAACAAGTATTCTAATTTTTTTCATTAGCTAGGGTGTTTAATTATTCCTTCATCTCAAAGCATTGTTTATCGAATGCCAGACTATGACGTAAAGATAAGTAATTTTATTACGTTATTGAATTAAAATAAAGTAAGAAATTACACTAAATAATGCAACTGCAGGTAACATGTCGCGTGGTTATGAAAAGCTGTCTCTTCTACACTGTTTAGTAGAATGAAACTGCCCTGAGTTCGTAGAGATTTATTTCCGTAGTGTCGATAATTTCCTGAATAATTCGATTTCTTGCTCACTGAGATGGTCAGGGAGTTGGACTATAAATGTGACATACATATTCCCAAATTCGTTTTTTGTGCCATGCACCGGCATTCCGAGACCCAAGAGTCTTAGCGTCTTTCCGTTGGGTGTTTCTTTGGAAATATCTACATTGACTGTGTCCTTTAAGGTTTTAATCCGTGCTTTGCCGCCAAGTACGGCAGTATACAAATCGACCGGTCTATCGCAGTAGAGATCATTTCCTTTACGCTGAAATTCCGGATGCGATGCTACTTTGATTGTGATGAAAAGATCCCCGTTTGGGCCGCCGTTTGATCCGCCTCCCCCTTTGCCTGCAATTCTCAGCATTTGCTGGTCAGCAACACCTGGTTTGATTGTCACCTTAATCGTTTGACCATTGAGCTGGATAAGCCGCGTCGTGCCGTAATATGCTTCTTCAAGAGAGAGGATTGTCTCTGTTTCAAGATCCTCGCCTTTGACAACAACGTTTCGTCTTCCTCGCCTCTGACCACTACTATGTTGACCAAATAGCATCTCAAAGAGATCACCAACGCCCTCTTCCGTAAACATCGCATCGGATTCGGTCGTGCTCGTCCGGCGTGATTGTCCACCGCGATCGCTTGCATACTTCGACCAATCAAATCCTCCCGGCTGCGCTCCCGCTGCCTCGTACTGCTTCCAATCTGCACCAAACTGATCGTACTTCTTTCGTTTCACCGGATCGCTGAGGACTTCGTTTGCCTCGTTTATTTCCTTAAACTTCTCCTCGGCTGTTTTATCCCCTTTGGTTTTGTCAGGGTGATATTTATTGGCAAGTTTTCGATACGCTTTCTTTATTTCCGCTGAAGTTGCGGTCTTTCCGACACCCAAGTCCTTGTAGTAATCTTTGTAGTTCATAGTCTTACCGTTTTGCAATCGTCGCCGGACACTATTATACAGAATATTTACTATCCTGCAATTCGCACTTGCGTTATTGCAAGCTCTGTTCTCTGAGGTCTAACCCCACCAACACACGTTCTGTATTAGAAAGATCACCAATGATGTTCCTCACTGGCAAGGGTAATTTACGCACTAACGTTGGGACAGCAAGAATTTGGTTATCGCGAGCAAGCTGTGGATTTTTCAAAAGGTCTATCACTTCTATATGGTATTTACCTTTTAATTGTTCTTCACAAATTAATTTGAGATTGGTAAACGCGGTAACGGCATTGGGAGTCTGCCCGGCAACATACAAACGTAATATCCATTTGTCACTTTTTGCTTTTGCCGACTGCCTTTTTCTCCGGCTGGTTTTTGGTTTATCATCTTTGAGATTCACAGTAAATTCCTTTAAACATTTATTTTCTTTTTGTTTTTGCCGGATATCTTTATAGACACATCACCTCTTCGACTCTTACCCATTTTTATCTTGTCTTGAGTGAATCGTTCATTTCTTGCTTTTTCAATCCCGATCACTTTGAGCGCTTCCGATTCTTCTGCTTGGAATTCAGATCGCAACACAACAACCTGAGCTTCCATTGCTTCACGCTTACGCTCTAATCCAAATTGCTTGCTTCCGATTTCCTGTTGACGCAATAATTGTTCTGCTTCATCTTTCGTCTCTTGTGATAATCGCGCCGAACCTGTCAAGACACCCTCCGCGCCAACATAGACGTCAAGCAGTTCGATGCCATGATCTGTCAGCCTAAACTCACGAATCTGGTTGGAGTGCGCCATACCGCGCGATTTAAGCACATACAATCCTCTGTTCCGTTCACCTCCAATTTCAATATCACGCAGAAGCAGCCATGTATCTATCAAGGATGAGATGTAAATATCGGTAATCTCCATATTTTCATCGGCAGCACTGAGACTTGTGAAGAATGCAGTGACCTGCTTCATTTTCAAAAAATCTACCAGGCGCAGTAACATTGTTTTGACTTCAGTGTGGTTCTCTCCCATCACGAATGCATTAATAGGGTCGAGGATAACGACGGCAGGTTCAAATTTGTTGATCAATTTGATACTCGTCGTCAGGTGAGTTTCCAAGCCATAGAGTGTCGGACGTGTTGCATGAAACTGAAGCAGCCCTTTTTTCACCCACGGTTCTAAATTTATTCCAATGGAAC
>Ga0182027_10001015_pt1 | contig 47430 bp, 49 predicted proteins | sample 712E1DmetaG_FD_121300 | JGI IMG/M metagenome (GOLD analysis project Ga0182027, IMG submission 121300) | Permafrost microbial communities from Stordalen Mire, Sweden - 712E1D metaG (Illumina Assembly) | ecosystem: Environmental > Terrestrial > Soil > Wetlands > Permafrost | place: Sweden...
AGGATTATCACCGAATGCCCGCACTGCTTCACCACGCTGAAGAACGATTATGCGCAGTACGGCGTCAAGTTTGAAGTCATCCATCACACCGAGTTAATTCAGCAATTGCTCAAAGACGGCAAATTGAAGTTGACCGGCAATGTCGACCTGGGGAAGACGGTCATTCACGATTCGTGCTACCTGGGACGGCATAACAATATTTACGAAGCGCCCCGCGCCGATATTGCGGCGGCTACAGGGAAAGCGCCGGCGGAGATGGAACGCAACCACAAGCGCGGGTTCTGCTGCGGCGCCGGCGGCGGGCGGATGTGGCTGGAGGAAAGCCTTGGTACCAGGATTAATATCGAGCGGACGGAAGAAGCCTTGAAGAGCGACCCCAGGACCATTTGCGTGGCCTGCCCTTACTGCATGACGATGTTCGCCGACGGTTTAAAAGATAAAGGTGCGGACAGCAAGGTGCAGGTGCTGGATGTGGCGGAGATTGTAGCTAGGGCCTTGCCGAAGTAAAATTCGAATACCAATAACCATATAAATTCGAAATACTATCCTTCAATTGAAGGACCTTCGGCAATATCGAAAAAATAATTCTTAAAATGGTTCCGCGGGTTACTCCGGACACCATTTCTTTTTCTTACCGGAACTCTTGCCCTGTCCCTCGCTTATGGCCGATTCCCGATCATCATTCAACAAAATGGCTGTCTTCGGGAATGGCAGACGACATAATAATAGTTGACAATAATCCGATTCGTTATTATAATTACACCCATATGCATTAGTAATAATTAATGCAATAGAATAGGAGGAAAAATGGCACAACAGAATCCCGACACAAAGAGTTATCCCATCTCCTTTAACGCCGTATATCCCGAGAAAATGTCCAGGTTGACCACTTTCTTCAGACTGCTGCTGGTAATCCCGCAGTACATAGTAATCGGTGTCTTATTATGGGTAAACTGCATCATCACATTTATTGCCTGGCTGGTAATCATCTTCACCGGCAAGTACCCTAAAGGAATATATGATTTTTCCGCCGGAGTTTTAAGATGGTATACACGGGTTTTCGGTTACATATTCCTGCTGACGGACAAATATCCGCCATTCTCGATGGACCCGTAATTTAACAATAGATAATATCACTGATTTAAAAAAGCACTCTTCCGTCTTTCAGCATGAGGCCGGAGGGGTGCTTTTGTTTTTTAACAGTGTGGTATCATTTACTTTAGTTGAACTTCGGAGCATCATTGAACACAAATTATCCGGATAAGCTAAAAGTCCTTTATTCCCGGCAGGAAATCGAGGCGGCCGTGACGCGGCTGGCGGCGGAAATCACCCGGGATTACCGGGAACGGAACCCGCTGGTCGTCGGCGTGCTCAAAGGTTGTTTCGTCTTCATGTCCGACCTTGTGCGCCGGCTGGAATTTCCTTTAGAGACGGATTTTGTGCAGTTATCCAGTTACGGCCGCGGCACCGACAGTTCCGGGAAAATTAAAATCGCGCTGGATTTGAAGACGCCGGTAAGTGACCGGGACGTGCTGGTGGTGGAGGATATTGTGGATACCGGGAACAGTCTGGCTTTTTTAACGGAATATCTGCAGCAAAAAAGCAAGCCGGCATCAATAAAATTTTGCTGTCTGCTGGATAAGCCGTCGCGGCGGCAGGTGCCGGTGCCGGTGGACTACCGCGGTTTTGTTGTACCGGATAAATTTGTGGTGGGTTATGGGATGGATTACGCGGAACAATACCGTAACCTGCAGGATATCTGTATGCTGAGCGAATAGCTTTCAGCGGTCAGCTTTGAGTTTCATAATTGGGTCAAAATTATCCCGGATGAGCATCTGTTGATTTGCCCGGCAGAATCACGGTGGCTTTGCCTGATGTCGTGATTTCGCCCTTGCCGTTTTCCAGGCTGATTTTACAATCGACCAGGTGGATGTCGCCCTCGATGTATTTTCTGGTGACTTTGCCCCGGCAGTGCCAGGTCTCGCCGTCCTGCGGTTCGCTGATGGATTGCATGTGCCGGGGATAATCCATCGCCCCGTACTGGCAGGAAAATTTCTTTAAAAAGCCCTGATCCCCCATCCAGTCCGTCATCAATTGAATCAGCCACTGTCTTTTCAGCGCGCCGTGGACAATGACCTGTCCCAGTCCGGCAGAGGCGACATAGGCGCTGTCATAATGCAGCGGGTTGAAATCACCCGAGGCCCCCGCCCAGCGGACCAGCATTTGCGTGGTAGCGATTTTGGCCAGCGGCGTAATTTCGGCGCCGACCTCTATATCTTCCCAGTAAAGTTGTTCAGGCATGGACGGCCTCCGGCGGCGGCGAATTCAACGAACGGCGGACAAACATCAACTGCTGTTTAGCCACCAGTTCACCGGCCTGGTTGTGATAAACGGTATCGAGGAAGGAGACGATAATACTGCCGCCTTCGCCGGTGCGTTCCCGCAGGTTGCGCACGGTGGTGACGGCTGACAGGATATCGCCGGCGCGTACCGGCAGAAAGAATTCATATTCCATGCCGCCGTCGAGCACCAGGGACAAAGGATAACCGGCTTTTTCAAAGGCGGCTTCCAGTTCCGGCGGGATATCCACGGCCAGGGGACTGTCGCGAACCTGTTTTTGCGGCCAGCCGAAAAAACCGGGCGGCGCGATGATCCCGCCGTATGGCGATTTCCGGGCGTATTCTTCGTCCTGAAACAGCGGATTGGCATCGTCCACCGCCTCGGCAAAGCGGCGGATGGCGCCTTTTTCCACCGCATAATATTGCACCGCACCGCTGGTGCCGATGAGTTTTTTAATTTCTTCCGGTATCATGGTATTTTCTCCGCAGGTATATATCCGTCATTTTACTGGCAGCCGGCACAGACTGTCAAACGGCGGAAGGACAAATCCCAAAAACCAAAATCCAAGCTCCAAATAATGACTAAATAACAAATTTCAAACAAATCCGAAATTCCCGATTGCGTCGAAATCCGCAACGAGGACTAAGAATTGAACAGATACTAACCCCGCCGCCCTGAGATTGCTTCGAATGCTTCGTAATCTCGCAACGACATCACCAACCAAATTCGTGGCGTCAAATAAATCCTAAATACAAATATCGAAACTCCAAACAAATCTGAAATCCGAAACATTGACCAAATTCAAAAACAAGATAAAACATAAAACGCTTGACAAAATACACGTAAACGTGTAATACTGAAGTAAATACACGCTAGCGTGTACGTGTGAACAACCCGTCCGGAGCGGAAATTGGTCGAAGATATTAGCGAAAAGATGGTGACCGTCGCTTGGCAAAACCTGGTGAATCAGGGTTGTAGGTTGAAAACCGAATCCGGTGACGCACTGCAGGTCATTTACCCGGGTAAAACCAGCGACCTGCCGGGCTCGGATTTTCAGGGCGCGGTCATCCGTGTCAAACGGCAGACATTCCGGGGCAACATCGAGCTGCACGTCAACGCCTCGGATTGGCACAAACACGAACACGACCGCAACCCGGCCTACAACGGCGTGGTTTTGCACGTGGCCTGGCGGCGGGATTGCGGTAATGTTATCGCCTTGGAAAACGGTACTGTCATCCCGTCGGTGACGCTGGAAAATTATCCGCCGGACGAAACGGCGCGGCCACAACTGCGGCAGCTGCCTTGCGCCGGGATGGCCGTAAATTCGCCGGAAAAACTGCAGCGTATTTTGGCGGCCGCCGGTGCCGGCCGTTTTCAGGAAAAGGCCGGCCAATTTCAAAAGCTGCTGCCGCTGCAGCCGGCCGGGCAGGTGCTTTATGCCGGCATCATGACGGCACTGGGTTATGCCCGCAACCAGGTGCCATTTCAGGCGCTGGCGGAAAGCATCCCGCTCGCAGATTTGGAAAATGCTGCGAGTTCAACCTGCCGGGACGCTTTGCTGCTGGGCACTGCCGGCCTGCTGCCTTCACAGCGGCCGGAATGCGAATATGCCCCGTTTGAGGATTACGCTTACGTCAACGAATTGGAACAAGTCTGGGAAAGCTTGCATCGGGTAGAAATGATGGATTACCGCGCCTGGCAGTTTTTCCGGGTGCGGCCGGCCAACTCGCCGCTGCGCCGGATGGTGGGGATGAGCCGGCTGGTAGCGCGTTACCGGGCAAACGGCTTGCTCCAGGGAATGATGGCAATGGTGGACGATACCCCAGTCGAAAAGGGCAATCGTTTGCTGGCGGACGGCATAATAGCCGAAGACGATGGTTACTGGGCCAAACGTTATGATTTCGGTAAGGGTTATCCGGGTTTGAGCCCCTGGCTGATCGGGCAGACCCGGGCAGATGACATCGCGATTAACGTCCTGCTGCCTTTCGCGGCTGCCTGGAGTCAAATAAAACGCGAACCGGCACTGGTGGAAAAAGCTTTGGCTTTGTTTGGTTCGTATCCGGTGGTGGAAAGCAATACCGTGGCAAGGCATATGATGGCGCAATTCGGGCTGCGCAGTTCCCAGGTGCATTCCGCCCAGCGGCAGCAGGGCTTACTGCACCTGTATAAAAAATGGTGCACCCAGGGGAGGTGCCGGGAGTGCGCAGCAGCCGAGAAAAAGATTCAATAATCAATAAACAATAATCAAATAAAGTTACAACGTTCAAAAATCAAGATTCAAGAAAACACGAAAAATGAGAATGGCGGAAGAATGGGTGGGTGGGGGCTTACATCATTTAATAACTGAGTATTTCCAGCAGCGGCCGCCTGAAACCTGACGCAGGGTGTAGATACCGGCTTTCTCCGGTATGGAGAAGATAAATTGTAGTTTCGTATCTGATTATTTGATATTGTTTGGGGTTTCGGATTTAGAAATTAGAATTTATCCGGAATTTGCTTGATTATTGAATCTTGAAACTTGATTATTTAAACAGTTGCCAATTTCAGGTTAGGGATGACATCCAGCGCCATATCGCTCACTTGCCCGGCCCGGAACCGGAAATAGCCGCAGGCGGCAATCATCGCCGCGTTGTCCGTGCAGAGGATGAACGGCGGGATAATCACCGGGAACGGCGAGCGGGCGGTCAATGTCTCGCGCAGGGGTTTGTTGGCGGCCACGCCGCCGGCCAGCAGGATTTGACGGACGTTATATTCCTGCGCGACGTCGATCGTTTTGGTCACCAGCACGTCGACGACGGCCGCCTGAAAACTGGCGGCGAAATCGTTTTTGTTTATTTCTTTATTCTCCGTGACCAGCCGCAGCAGCGACGATTTGATGCCGCTGAAGCTGAAATCGTTGGTGCCTTTAATCCATGATTTAGGCAGCGGGACATTGGTTTTGCCGCTTTCGGCGGTTTTCTGGATGACCGGACCGCCCGGATATCCGAGGCCCAGCAGCCGGGCCGCTTTATCGAAGGCTTCACCGGCGGCGTCGTCACGCGTCCGCCCCAGCAGGCTGTAATCGCCGTGGCCTTTCATCAGCACCAGGTCGCTGTGCCCGCCGGAAACAATCAGGCAAATCAGCGGGAATTTGAGCTCGTTGCCGGTCAGCCAGTTGGCGTACATGTGGCCTTCCAGATGGTTGACGCCCACCAGCGGCAGGCTTTGCGCCAGGGCGATGGCTTTGGCGGCATTGACGCCGGTCAGCAGCGAGCCGGCCAGGCCGGGGCCGTTGGTCACGGCGATGGCGCTCAAATCCGGCCATTTCACGTCTGCTTTCAGCATCGCCGCCCGGATAATCGGGATGATGCTCAGCGTGTGCTGCCGGGAAGCGACTTCCGGGACGATACCGCCGTAACGCGCGTGTATTTCCACCTGGGAGGCAATTTCGTTGGAAAGCATCTTGGTGCCGTCTTCCACCACCGCGGCGGCGGTTTCATCGCAGGACGTTTCGATGCCGAGAATTTTCATACGATTTGATTATAACATAAGAGCTGAAATAAGCTGAATTTTTGACACTCCGCCTTGCGGTTGTTATGATGGCATAGGCGAGGTTAATAATTATGTTTCGTTTACGTGTCCGGTTCTGCCGCGGTGAAGAATTAAAATTTATATCCCATCTGGATATTATCCGCCTCTGGCTGCGGGCGATGCGCCGGGCAGGCATTCCGCTGGAATATAGCGAAGGCTTTTCTCCCCATCCCCGGATTTCCCTGGCGGTGCCGCTTTCAGTGGGGGTGACTGCCGACAACGAATTGATGGATATTTCGGTTACTAAAGTCGTTTCGCCGCACTGGTTTGTAGATACCGTAAACCGGCAGCTGCCGGACGGTTTGAAAGTGCTGGAGGCGACGCCCATCGGCGCGAACGTGCCGTCGTTGCAGTCGCAGGTGCGTTATACCCAGTATCAGGTTGAAGTCAAGAGCGATAAAAATGAAGAAGAAATCAAGGGTGACATCGACCGGCTGCTGGCGCTGGAAAGCCTGCCCTGGCACCACGAGCGGGATACCGGCCGTAAAAGTTACGACCTCCGGAATTTAATTGACGACATCTGGGTGGTGGAAATGAAGGCAGAAGCGTGTGTGTTGGGAATGATTTTACGCTGCGATGAATCCGGTTCCGGCCGGCCCGAGCAGGTAAGTTTGGCACTGGGTTTCCCCGAATACCCGGCCGCCATCGAGCGCACCAAACTGTTATTGGGCTCACACCGGTAGTCTGGCAACGCTTGTTTTAAATTTATTGGTTAATGCTTTTTGTAAACCACCTGGAGATACTTTGGGCGTTAAGGTGCGTAATCTCAGAAAGATAGATTTGAGAGTGTTAACAAATGGCCGGAAAGCCGGATGACAAAAAGTCGTTAGAGCAGCGGGTGCTCGGTTTTATCCGGGAGCATCACCTCACAACTCGCGGGCAGACGCTGATGGTGGCTGTTTCCGGCGGTCAGGACTCGGTTTGCCTGCTGCACGTGCTGCATCGATTGCAGTCGGAACTGGGGATTAAATTGCACGCCGCCCACCTCGACCATCGATTACGCGGCCAGGAATCGACCGGCGACGCCCGCTATGTCGCCCGGCTGGCCAAAAGTCTGGGCATCCCCGTCACAATCGGCAAACATGATGTGCTTGCCTACCAAAAAACACACGGTCTTTCCCTGGAAGAAGCGGCGCGCGAAGTGAGATACCAATTTTTAGCGGAAACCGCCGCGGCCGTCGGCGCCGATGCGGTGGCGGTGGGACACACGCTGGACGACCATGTCGAAACAATCCTTTTACATCTGGTGCGGGGCAGCGGCACGCGGGGATTGCGCGGCTTGCAGCCGCTGATAAAACGGCATGTTGCGGGGAAAGAGCTAATAATCGTGCGTCCGCTGCTGACGGTGCGCCGTGCGGAAACCGGCGAATATTGCCGCCGTTGCCAATTACAGCCGCGGCAGGATGCATCCAATTTGTCAATGGAACCTTTAAGGAACCGCGTCCGGCTGGAGTTACTGCCGCTGCTGCAAAACTACAATTCCGGGATTGTGGAAGCGCTGCAGCGTACGGCGCAAATTGCCGGCGACGATATCGTCCATCTGGAAAAAGAAGCCGCCCGTTACTGGCTGAAAGTCGCCGCGAAACAGGGCGATGTTATCGTACTGGATAAAAAAGCCCTGCTTAAATTACCGGTCGGTACGCAGCGAAACCTGCTGCGGATGGCGGTGGAAAACCTGGTGGGTAACCTGAAAGATATCGAAGCGCGGCATATCGAAGAAATGGTCCGGGCGCTGGACAAACCGGCCGGGAAACAAATTAATTTGCCTTACGGACTGATTTTTACGGTTGATTATGACCGTTATCTGCTGGGAAAAGCAACCGCGCCGCTGAATCCTTTTCCCGTTTTAGCCGGGGAACACCGGCTGAAAACCCCCGGTAAAGCCGTAATTGCGGGCTGGCAGGTTGAAGCCGGAATCATTCCGTCTGCGGCGATAATTAGCGATGATAACCGGTTTACGGCCTGTTTTGATTACGGCCGGATCGACGGCGGATTAACAGTGCGTGCCCGGCGGCGCGGCGATTTTTTCCAGCCTTGCGGGATGCGGGGGACGAAAAAGGTGGCACAATATATGCTGGACGCTAAAATTCCCCATGACCGGCGCGACCGTATCCCGATTGTTACGGATGACGCCGGGATTCTGTGGGTGGTCGGCTGCCGCATCGCCGAACGGGCTAAAGTCACCGGACAGACGAAAAAAGTGCTGCGCCTCAAATTCACGCAGATTTAATTTCCCGGAATACTTGTGCTACCATTGAAATTACTATCGGTTTATCTTTGAACAATGGCAGTACGGCCGGGAAAAAATCATTGATTCAGCCATCTGCCGGTTAACTGGTGGTGGGGGATAGTATGTCCGGTAAAACCTCAAAGCAATCCGCGATTATTACCGACAGTGTTGCCTGCCTCACCGGTGAGCAGGTGCAAAAATACCGTATCGGTATCGTACCGTTAAATATCGTTTACGACGGCAGGGCTTACAAAGATTGGGTGGATATCGCCCCCAAAGCGGCCTACGAATTATTCCTGAAGAATCCCGACGTGTTCAGCACTTCCGCGCCGACCCCGGAGGATTTTTTACGCGCTTACCGTGATGCCGCGCTGCAGTCTAAAAACATTTTATGCATTACCCTGTCCGCCAAACTCAGCACGACCTGTAATACGGCGAAAATCGCCGTTGATTATGCTAAAAAAGAACTGCCCGGTACACATATCGAGGTGATGGATTCCCGGACGGCCACCGCCGCAGAAGGGTTCATCGCACTGGCGGCTGCGGAGGCGGCGGAAGCAGGCAAGAGTTTTGCCGAAGTGGTGGATGCCGCCGCCGGGATGCGGGATAAAGTCATGGCTTTGGTGCTGCTCGATACTATCCGTCATGTTTACCGTTCCGGCCGCGTTCCCCGAATCGCAGCGCAGGTAGGTTCGATTTTAAATCTCCACCCGTTACTCAGCGTCCATAACGGCGTCAATTTTATCGGCGTAGCCCGTAACCGGGATAAAGGGATTGAACTGCTGCTGCGGAAAACAAAAGAGAAAGTCGGCGGCAAGCCGGTACACATGGCGGTTTTGCATGCCTACGCCCAGGAAGCGGCTGAAAAATTAAAGCAGCGGGCGGCGGCGGAATTTGACTGCCGGGAACTCTGGGTCAGCGAATTCAGCCCGATTATGGGTTATGCCTGCGGCACCGGCACGCTGGGTCTGGCTTTCTATACCGAAGGCTGAACAATATAGAGTGACAAGTTATTTAGCCGGCCGTTATCTTCCGCTTTTATCCCGGTTGTTTTTTAGAAAAAGTTTACATAATTGTAACAAAGTTTATCTCAAAAAGCCGCCTGAAGATGCTATAATATTTATGTTATGGAAACTATCAAGATGGTTTCCGATGGCTTTATCACTTCAGTGATTTGCTTAAAAATTGCTTCATCAAAACTGTCCTGCTTTCTCTGCTTAATATCTTCACTATTTAGAAAATAAATGCCCAGCGGGAGGATCGAGGAGAATGATGTTGGAAATAAAAGTTAGAACCGGGGATATCAGCAAAAGCGCAGCGGATGCCATCTTTTTCGGTGTTATTGACGGTGTAAAAAAGCCGACGGGAGAATTGGCGGCGGTGGACAACGCGCTTGGCGGCGAAATATCCCGGTTAATTAAACAGGGTGAAATTAAAGGAAAATCCGGAGAAATCACCGTTATCCATGCTCTGGGCAAAATCCCGGCCGGAAAGGCGGTAATTATTGGTTTAGGGAAAAGCGAAGACCTGACGCCGGATAAAATCCGCATCGCCATGTCCGACGCTTGCCGCACACTGCGGAAAAAAGGTGTGAAATTTATTGAGACGGCGTTAATCGGCACCGGCGTAAATAACATCCCGCCGGAGACGGCGGCGGAGGCCGTCACCGAAGGCGCAATACTGGGTTTATATACTTTCAACCGGCACATCAACAAAAAACCGGAATCCGGTGAAATCGCAGAACTAATCATTAATTGCGGGAATACTGCGGAAAAAAATGCCGCACAAAAAGGCATCAATCTGGGTAAAATTCTGGCTGCAGCCGCCAATCAGGCGCGGGACATGGTCAATGAACCTTCGAACTTTATGACCCCGACGATGATGGCCGCCGAAGCTAAAAAAACAGCCGAAAAATCCGGCCTTGGGATTGAGGTCCTGGAACGCCGGCAAATGAAAGAACTGGGGATGGGCGGGCTGCTGGGTGTGGCTCAGGGCAGTCAGGAACCGCCCAAGTTCATCGTGCTGAAATATCAGGGCAAAAGCAATAAAACAATTGATATTGCGCTGGTCGGCAAAGGCATCACTTTCGACTCCGGCGGCATTTCGCTGAAGCCCTCAGACCATATGGGCGACATGAAAAGCGATATGGCCGGCGGCGCCTCCGTCATTGCGGCCATGGGGGCCATCGGCCAGCTGAAACTTAAACTGAACGTGCTGGGCATTATCGCCGCCACCGAGAACCTGCCCAGCGGCACGGCTTTCAAACCGGCGGATATCCTGACGGCGATGAACGGCAAAACCATCGAAATTATCACGACGGATGCCGAGGGACGGCTGATTCTGGCTGACGCGCTTTGTTATGCCAACAAGCAGGGCGCAAAACGGATTGTGGACGTCGCCACTTTGACCGGCGCCTGTCAGATCGCGCTGGGGGATATTACTACCGGGGCTTTCACCAATAATCAGGAGTTGCTGGACGCCGTGATTGCCGCCGGGCAGGAAGTCGGCGATAAAATGTGGCAGCTGCCGACCTTCGAGGAATATAAAGAACTGAATAAGAGCGATGTGGCCGACCTGAAGAATACCGGCGGCCGGTATGCCGGCGCTATCACCGCGGCGCTGTTCGTCGGGGAATTTGCCGGCAAGACGCCGTGGGTGCACCTGGATATCGCCGGTCCGGCGCTGCTGGACAGCGCCAAGGGCTATTATATCAAAGGCGCGACCGGGGTGCCGACGCGGACATTGATTACCCTGGTGCAATCGTTAGCAAAATAACGGGGGAAAGAAAGATGAAAATCAAATGGCTGGGCGTGGCATCTTTTCTGATGACGACCGAAAGCGGTATCCGGATTATTCTCGACCCCTATAAATCCGGCGGTCCGATTAAATCCGCGGAATATACGGGACCGGCGGATATCGTAACTGTCAGCCACGAGCACGGCGACCATAACAATACTGCCGTCATTCAGGGCAATCCGGTGATTGTAAAGAGCGTTAACCCTGTCGATGTCAAAGGAATAAAAATTTACGGTGTGGCTGCCTATCACGATGAAGTCCAGGGGAAAAAACGCGGGCGTAATACTGTTTTTTGTTTCGATATTGATGGCCTCCATTTATGCCATTGCGGCGACCTGGGCCACATGCTCAACGATGAACAGATAAAACAAATCGGGCCGGTGGATATCCTGCTGACACCGGTAGGCGGCCTGTGGGCGATTGATGCCGCCACCGCCTGGGAATTGGCCCAAAAATTACATGCTAAAATTGTTATCCCGATGCATTTCCACGATGAACGCTGCGATTTTCCGGTGGCCGGCGTGGACGAATTTTTAAAGGGCAAGAAAAATGTTCAGCTGGTAAATTCCAGCGAAATTGAATTCAAAAAAGGGAAATTACCGGCCGAAACGCAAATCATAGTGCTCAAACCGGCACTGTAAATAGGTTATAATTAGTTTGGGAGATAATAAGGTTTGATTTTCGAGTCTGAAAAATTTGTATTCCAACCGCCTCCTGCGGTATCTGCGGCGCGGCGGGTGCTGATTAAACCGGATGTCGGTTACGCAGCGCCTTACCCTGTCACGACCAGCCGCCGGCTGATTGCTTCCATTATTGACGGCATCCGGAAGGTCAGCGACGCGGACATCGTAGTGCTGGACGGCGCGCCGAACGGCGAATCCGTGCTGCCTAATTTCCGTACCTTGGGATACGATTTTCCCCGTGTTTTGATGCTGGATGTTAAGGACTGTATCTGGGTGGAAGTGGATAATCCTTTACCCAAGCCGCTGGCTGTCCCGGCATTCTGGATACCTAATGTGATTCTTTCCAGCGACTATTTAATCAGTGTCACCCCTTTGAAAGTCGCCGGCGGAAAAGGTAATCTCAGCATCCCGAATCTGATGTCGCTGCTGCCGAGTAAGAAATACGCGGAAGTTGAAGGCGGCTGGGATGCACTGATGGAACTGGGAATCGACAAAGTGATTGCCGACCTGTATTTTACACTGCCTTTCGATATGGGTATTATTGAAGCCAAACAGAGACTGGATTACGATGAAGACCCGACCGGCGGGGTGGTAAAAGATGTCGGCAAAATATTTGTCGGGGACCCTTTCCAGGTAGACAAAGAAGTTTCCGAAACGCTCGGCATCAGGACGGATTATCTGCAACTCATCAGAATGGCGGAATCAGGAATGGATACGATTTGAGATAACAAAGGGGGTCGGTGGACATGAGCAAGGAAGTGACCACACCAGCTGAAGCACAATGGATAATTGACCTGAAATGGCTGGACACTAACAAACGCGATTTTTCTGTTTTAGCCAAAGATTCTTTATGCACCAAATGCAGGAAGAAACTCAAAACCGATACCATCGAACCCAAGCCCGCGGATATTCTAAAAGCAGTACAAAGCTGCTGCGCTAAAGCGGATGATTTTATTACTCCCGGATTGCCTTTGCAGGAAAGCATTTTCCGCATTCTCGTTGCGAACGGGAATAAACCGATGACACTGGAAGCGCTGGGAGCGGAACTGAACAAACGCTGCGGAACCGATGCCCACCGCACTTCGGCGGGATTTTTAGGCCGCATCCTGCAAAACGACGATTATTACGGGATAAAAGAGAAATAATAGACTGATTCATATTTTTATTATAAAACTTGTCGCGTTCGGGTTTTAAGGTGAATGATGAAACAATATAAATTACCGGTGATAATGCATCAGCCGAGCGAGGCAACCGAAAACAAATATCTGGTTGAGATTCCGGTGCTTAAAGGCTGCCGGGCATGGGGCGATACTCCCGATGAAGCCATGGATAATCTGCATAGTGTTGCCGGCGAGTTTATCCGTTCTATCAAAGCGCATGGGGAACATCCGCCAAAAGCGGTCGAAGAGACTGCGTACGAGTTAGCCGGTCACTGAAAAATCACGGTATTGTCCGGTGTACTCTGTCCAGGAAATTTCCACATTATCCACCCGTGCCACCGGCGGGCCTTTTTTCAGCAGGTCAATCAGTTTTAGCAGTTGGTTTTTGTCGCCTTCGGCGGTGATTTCCACGGAATCGTCGGGTAAGTTGCGGACGTAGCCTGTCAATCCCAGCGCGGCCGCATTTCGGGCAGTAAAAGCGCGGTAATTCACGCCCTGCACCCGTCCCTGCGCAACGGCATATAAAGCAGCCGGATTACTCATAAATCAAATCCGAAGCACCAAATACTAAACTCGAAACAAATCTAAAACATTAACATTCTTAATTCGATATTCGAATTTATTTAGAATTTAGAAATTCGTATTTCGAATTTAACCGGGTTATTCTTCTTCGAACCTGTCTTTCTTGCCGCGGCGGATGACTTCAACCGGAGGAAGTGCTTCCGTGCTGCCGGCGCCGGTCATCGGTTTTTTTGCGTCTTTCTTGGCTTTCTTAACTTCTTTGTGGCCCATATTTTTACTGCCCATATATTACCCCCGCTTCGATAATTCATTTCAAATGATTTTACTAAAAGTTTAGCAAAGTATCGTGATTCTGTAAAGAGGCTATTTCAGCTTTTCCAGCGCAATCCGTGCCGCTTCCGTTTCAGCTTTCTTTTTACTCCGCCCGGTGCCGGTCGCCAGCACTTCATTACCGAGTTTCACTTCCACCGTGAATTTTTTATCGTGGTCCGGTCCTTCGGTTTCAATCAGGTTATAAACCGGCGTCTGCTGTGCTTTCGCCTGTAAAAGTTCCTGCAGCTGTGATTTGTAATCCACAATCGTGCCCTGGTACAGGATATTCGCCAGCTCAACATCCAGGATTTCCAGCACGAACTGGTCGGTGACTTCATAGCCGTGGTCCAGGTAAACCGCGGCAATCAACGCTTCCAGCGCCCGGGCCAGGTTGGCCGGTTTCTCCCTTCCACCGCTGGATTCTTCGCCTTTTCCAAGGTAAAGATAACTGCCGAGGTTAATCGTTTCCGCCACCCGGGCCAGCGTGTCCTGTTTGACCAGAATCGAGCGGAGGCGGGTCATTTCGCCTTCCGCCATCGTGGGAAAGTCCTCAAAGAGGTTCTCCGCCACAATCAGGCCCAGAATCGCATCTCCCAAAAATTCCAGCCTTTCGTTGGAGGAAGGCGCGGTGCCGGGATTTTCGTTGGCGTAAGAACTGTGTGTCAATGCTTGTGTCAGCAGTTCCTGCTGTTCGAACGGCACGCCCAGTGTTCGCTGCAGTTCATTCTGGTCAGCCACAATCTATCCTCCCGGCGGTTAACTTATTAGTCAGCATAAGTGTTATTCACGCTCATGTCAAATATTTTCTAAAAATATTCAAGATTCTTTTGGTTAACCCTTCTGGATAGAGTATAATATACCGTAGTAAAATGTCTCAAGTATTTTATCGGAAATGGCGTTCCCAGACCCTCGGCGACGTGGTGGGGCAGGAATCGGTTACGCAGACTTTGTTGAATGCCCTGAACAGCGGCAGGATTTCGCATGCCTATCTTTTCTGTGGGCCGCGCGGCACCGGCAAAACCAGCACCGGCCGGATATTGGCCAAAGCCGTGAATTGCCTGACCACCGGCGGCAAGGGCGAGCCGTGCAACACCTGCGAAATGTGCCGTGCCATCACCGAAGGCCGGGCGATGGACGTCATCGAAATCGATGCCGCCAGTAATACCGGGGTGGACGATATCCGCAGCCTCCGGGAAAAAGTGAATTACGCCCCGAATCAGGCGCGCTATAAAGTTTACATAATAGATGAATTCCACATGTTGAGCAGCAGTGCTTCCAACGCTTTGCTGAAAACGCTGGAAGAACCGCCGCCGCATGTCATTTTTATCCTGGCCACGACCGAAGTCCACAAAATTTTGCCGACCATCATGTCGCGCTGCCAGCGTTTCGATTTTCACCGTATTTCCCAGACAGCCATTATGAAACGGATGACCGATGTCTGCAAAGCTGAAAATATCACCATCACCCAGGAATCGCTGCGGCTGATTGCCCGCAGTGCCACCGGCAGTATGAGAGATGCCTGGAACGTGCTGGAGCAGCTTTCGATTTATTACGGCTCCGATGTCAGTTTTCAGCAGGTGCAGGATTTACTGGGGATTACCGGCGATGCCCGCGTCCGCGAATTGATTAAATATATCGTGGACGATGATGTGGCCAAAGCCGTGGCGACCATTAACAGCGTCAATAACGACGGGCTGGACCTGCGCAATTACAAGCGCGAACTGGTGGAGTATTTACGTTCGCTGCTGCTGGTGAAAACGGGCTCCGAAAGTTCGGTGGATATGACCGGTGAAGATTTGTCCGAGTTGAAGCAGCTGGCGGAAAGGGCTTCTTTGCCCAAGATACTGAAAGCGCTGAAGCTTTTCAGCCAGGTGGAATTAGGCACGGAAAACCACTCCGCGCTGCCGATGGAATTAGCCATCGTGGACGCCACGATGAAAGAAGATGAAGCTCCGAAAGCGGTCCGTCCGGTGGAATATCAACCGCAGCCGGACCCGAAACCGGCACACCCGGCAGCGTACCATCCGGTCGCGCAGAAACCCGCTCCGTCATCAATTTCGCCGGCACAGCCTGTCCCGGCGGAAGTGAAAAAACCTGAAGTTAAACCGGACCCGCCTGCGGCGGCCGTGGCCGAAACGCATTCGCCCCTGGCAGCCGGCAGCGTGCCCGAAAGGTTGAGAGTAGAATGGCGCACAGTCATCGACCAGGCTCCCGCCGATACTAAAAAGAGCAACGCCCTGGCGATTTTACGCAGCGGCGGCGTCAGACCGGTGTTATTTGAGAACGATACCCTGACGCTGTCCTTCCGGCAGTCATTCTTCAAGGAAAAACTGGAAGAAATCGAAAATCACCGCGTGGTAGAGAAAATATTCAGTAATTATCTGGGACACACCTGCCGCGTGCAGTGTATCCTGGAAAACGGCAATAACCCGATGAAAGAAGCGCTGAAGTTAGGCGCACAAATTGAAGTGGAGGAACAATGAATTTCGAACAGATCAGACAGGCCCAGGCGTTAAAATCAAAATTGGACAAAGCCCAGAAAGAATTAAAGAAAATGCAGATTGAGGGCGAAGCTGGTAAAGGCGCCGTTACCGTCGTGGTTAATGGCGAACAGAAAATCATGTCGGTGAAAATTTCACCGGAAGTTGTGGACCCGAAGAATACCAAAAACCTGGAACAGTTGATCATTAAAGCTATCAATGACGCTCAGGACAAAGCCCAGAAAGCCGCAGCCGAACAATTGAAAGAAGTCACCGGCGGCCTGAAAATCCCCGGCCTTTTCTAAAGAAAAATCAGGAGAATTTAATTGAATCAAGGGACCGTCCAGGGCGCTGACGCCATCAACCGCCTGATACAGGAATTGAACCGGTTACCCGGTATCGGGCCGAAAAGCGCGCAGCGTATCGCCTATTATCTCATGCGCTCGCCGCAGGAACAGGCCATCCAGCTGGCAGAAGCAATCCTTTCCATCAAGCAGAAAATTAAATTATGTTCCACCTGTTTTAACGTAACCGATTCCGACCCCTGTGCCATCTGCCGCAACGACCAGCGCGACCGCAGTAAAGTTTGCGTCGTGGAACAGCCGCAGGACATCCTGGCCATCGAGCATACCGGCGTCTACAAAGGGCTTTATCATGTTTTACATGGAGCAATTTCGCCCACTGAGGGAATCGGCAGCAACGATGTCAGAATCAAGGAATTAGCCGTGCGCCTTCAGGATGGCGCGGTGAAGGAAGTGATTCTGGCTACCAACACGAACCTTGAGGGCGAACAGACGGCGATGTACCTGAACCAGCTTTTGTCCCCCTCGGGTATCAACATCACGCGGCTGGCTCGCGGGCTGCCTTTCGGCACCGAACTGGAATATGCCGATGATACCACTCTGACCCGGGCGCTTGAAGGCCGGCAGCAGCTCTAAACACAGCTTAATTTAGTATTTGCCGGGAGGTTGATATGGTCGAAAAAGCCGCTTGTGCCAACGAGCTCAGGCTGATTTCGGGGCGCGCTAACCCGGGGCTGGCGAAAGAAATCGCCACCATCCTCTCCGTCCCTTTATGCGATATCCGCATCGCCACTTTTGCCGATACTGAAACGCACGTCCAGATTGAAGAAAGCGTCCGCGGCAAGGATGTCTTTATCATTCAGCCCACCTGTCCGCCGGTGAATGAAAACCTTATGGAATTACTGATAATGATTGACGCCTGCCGCCGGGCTTCGGCACGGCAGATTACGGCCGTCATTCCCTATTTCGGCTATGCGCGTCAGGACCATAAATCCACCGGGCGTGAGCCGGTGACGGCGAAAATGGTCGCCGACATTCTGACCACGGTCGGTGCTAACCGTGTGGTCTCAGTGGACCTGCACGCGGCGCAAATCCAGGGTTTCTTCAACGTCCCGATGGACCACCTGACCGCCGTCCCCACGCTGGCCGGTTATTTACGTAAAAAAGAATTCAAAGATGCCGTGATTGTTTCTCCCGATGCGGGTCGGGTGAAAATGGCTGAAAAATATACCGATATCCTGCAGATACCGATGGTGGTTATGACCAAGCGCCGTAAAGGCATCGGCGGGAAAGAACTGGAATTTTTTGATATCGTCGGCAACGTGGAAGGCAGGACCGCCATTGTCATCGATGACATTATTTCCGGCGGCAGTATCATTAAAGAAACGGAAACCTTGTTTAAAGCCGGGGTCAAAGAAGTTTATCTGGCCATCACCCATCCTGTTCTGGTCGGCGCCGCGATGGATTTGCTGCGTTCTTCCGGCATCAAAGAACTGGTGGTAACCAATACCGTGCCGGTGCCTCAGGAGAAACTGGCGAGCGGCAAAGTGAAAGTTCTTTCCATCGCGCCGTTATTAGCCAAAGTCGTGATGGGGATTCACGATAATCAGTCGGTGAGCCAGATATTCCGTGAAGACAAGCTGGAATTCCCGGTATAGCGGTAATCAAAGGAGCTGGATTTGATACAGGAACTCAGGGAAGAGATTGTTTCGGATTTTAAGGGCACCATCATTGATATCGAGACCATCGGGGATTTCAACGGGCGCTACCGCAATACCGGCGATTGGCGGGAATACGAAGGCATCCAGCAGGTGATTTTCGGCTATGTCAACAGCCAGTACTTGCAGATACTCTGGGTGAAGCAGAAAGAAGAAATCGCTGAATTGAATGACCGCGTTGCCAAAATCATAGATACCTTGGAAAAACCTTTTTACGCTTTCAATACCGCTTTCGAAAAAAATGTCCTGACTTGCCAGCTGGGCCGGGCCGTCAACGTCGAGTGCGAGCTGCAGCGGGAAAAATTCGAATCTAAATTCAATGCCGTCCGCGAATTGCGCATCCCCGCCCACGGCGACCCGTTTAATGATAAAGGTCTGCTGTGCATGTATGCCTGGCAGAACGGTGAATTTGATAAAGCCCTTGCCCACAACCGCGCCTGCCTGATGAAAGAGCGGGATATCCTGCTGCGTCGGGGCTACCGCAAGCCGGATAATCTGGCTTTGTTTACAAAATAATTTTGTGTAATTTTTAGCAGCTTAATTTCATGGTGGTTTTTAAAAATTAGGGTTGGGACTAAGTACAAACTCCAGAAGAAGGAGTGCGATAGCACTCCTTCTCGTATTTTTTCCCCACCCTAATAGGGCGGGGATGAAGGGGTGGGCCTTTGGGTAAATAGCGGCGATAAAATAGTTGTCAATTTCCCCTTTCAGGCAAATCCGAATTGAGAGCGTTCGAAACTTTCATTAAATAGCTGATTGCTGACGGCTGACCGCTGATTGCTTCCTTGACATCCCTCCGTTTAATCGTTAGAATTCCCACAGCAACAGAATCGGCGAACTGCGCGGGAGGGTTAATGACCAGAAGCAGCGGCTATGAAGACCTCGAATTTGTCTCCGAATTCTACGATGCGATGTATCAAAACCTCACCCGCCGCGATATCGAATTTTTCGTGGATTACGCCACAAAAGCGGACGGTAAAATCCTCGAATTAGGCTGCGGCACCGGCCGCGTGCTGATTCCGACGGCAACCGCCGGCTGCGAGATTACCGGCCTCGATTTTTCGCCATACATGCTGCAGAAATGCCGCGAAAAAATGGCGGAATTGCCTGAAAAAGTTCAAAAGAAGATTCGTCTGGTGCAGGGCGACATGACCGAATTCGCTACCGGCGGAAAATACGCGCTGGTGACGATTCCTTTCCGCCCCTTTCAGCACCTCATCACGGTGGCAGAACAAAAGGCGTGTCTCAATTGCATCCGCCGGCACCTGCAGGAAAAAGGCAAGCTGGTCTTCGATGTATTTCACACTTATTTACCGCGGCTGGTGGATACCAGGTTCTTTATGGAAATGGCGGTCGGGGAATCTTTACAGCTGCCGGACGGACGGCTGGTCAAACGCACCGAACGCACGGCGGCATTCCACCACGCCGAGCAGTATAATGATATTGAGTTCGTCTTTTATGTGACCTATCCCGACGGTCGCAAAGAAAGACTGGTACAAGCGTTTCCGATGCGCTATTTTTACCGTTATGAAATCGAGCACCTTTTAAATCTCTGCGGTTTTAGAATCGTGGAATTTTACGGCAATTTTGATAAGTCCGCCTTTATCGAAGCGTCGCCGGAAATGATTTTTGTGGCGGAAAAGACAGGCTGAAGCATGCCCGGAACGCGGGAATACCAGACGGAAGCAATCATTATTAAAAAGACCAAACTGGGCGAGGCCGACCGGATTCTCACCCTGTATACGCCGGAATTCGGTAAAATTCAGGCCGTTGCGAAAGGCGTGCGCCGTCCCAAGAGCAAACTATCGGGACATTTGGAACTTTTAACCCACAGTCAGGTCACGCTGGCAAAGGGGCATAATCTGGATACGGTCACCGGCAGTCAAACGGTCGACAGTTTCACACTGTTAAAAACCGACCTCTGGCTGACTTCCTACGCCCTTTACATCACCGAATTAGCCAATCAATTTACCGCGGAGCACGTCCCGGATGAGCGCCTGTTCCGCCTGCTGCTGGAAACGCTGCAAAACCTCTGCCAGACTAATAACCGGGAATTGCTGCTGCGTTACTTTGAGATTCATTTGCTGGAGGAATGCGGCTACCGGCCCCAGCTGCAGGAATGTGTGGTCTGCCGCCGTGTACTGGAACCGACGATTAATTCGTTCAGTGCCGGTATCGGCGGGACGTTGTGCCCGGAATGCGCGCCGAATCAGCCGTTCGCCCGTGCGATTTCGGTGAACGCGCTCAAAGTGCTGCGATTTATCCAGCGGAATAACTATAACGCCGTCGGACGGCTGAAAATAGATAACGCCCTGTCGCTGGAACTGGAAGATATCATCCGCGGTTACCTGAAATACCTGCTGGAACGCGATGTCCGCGCGGCGAACTGGCTGGATGAACTGAAAGACCAGATGAAACAGATGAGCAACCTGAAACCGAACCGGACCGACCAGACTGCGAAATGATTCCATATACGTCTTTTTCAATGGCCGGGGTGATTACTCAATGAGCTACCAGATTCAAGTGTAGTTGAATCTGGTAGCTTCAGCTTGTCATTCCCGCGAAGGCGGGAATCCATTTTTCCGACATAAAGCATGATTCCCTGATAGTCTCAGATTACAGAGGGATTTATCGTTTATAATGTTCGTTTAGCTATCACTGTTTTTTAGCAACAGAATATTTCAGCGCTCTGTCTTTTGTGTTGGTGTGTCTAATATCACGATTTTTTCCGCAGGCTTAGTGTTATAATTAACTAAGTGAAAGACTACTATCAAATCCTCGGGGTTCCTGAGGACGCCACCGAAGACGATATCAAGAACGCTTTCCGCAAACTCGCTTTTAAATATCATCCCGATAAAAACCCGGGCAATGAGAAGCAAGCCGAAGCGAAGTTCAAAGAAATCAACGAAGCTTACAGCATCCTGAGCGATGCCGGGAAGCGCCGTCAGTATGACTATGCGCTGAAGAGCGGATTCGACTCCATCGTTTACTCCGGTTACGGCAACGCCCAATCGGATATTTTCCGCGATGCTTTTTCCAATCCGGAGACGGTGGCGGCGATGAACGAGATGTTCCGGCAGGCCGGCCTCAGGTTCGACCAGGATTTTATGAACCGCACGTTTTTCAGCGGCAACGGCGTCATTTTCACGTTTTATTCCGGGCCGGGCGGCGCCGGTCAGCGGGTTTACCGTTACGGTAACGGCTCGGCGAATATCAACAGGAACGTGAATGGAGATGTTAACCGGCAATTGAACGGCGACGGCAACGATGATGTGCCGCCGGAGTATTTTGGTCCTGCGCCTACCGAGAGAAAGCTGGGATTTTTCGACCGGCTGGAACTCCGTATGATAAAATGGTTCTCCAATTTCACCTTGAGGATGCTTTTCGGCATGAAACCGCGTGTTGATATGCGGCGGAATTTTAAATTATCTGCGGCTGAAGCGGCGGCGGGCGTGGAAAAAACTGTGACTTTAAAAACCGGTCTGGGTAAAAAGAAGCTGGTGGTGAATATCCCCGCCGGAATGAAAACGGGCAGCAGCATCCGGCTGCGTGGCCTAGGCAAGAACGGCGGCGACCTCTACCTGGATGTGAAAGTCAGAAAATAACAAATTAAATTCGAAGCACTAATATAGAAATACTAAACAAATTCCAAGTTCCAAATACCAATTACCAAACAAATCCTAAATCCGGAATAAAATTGAATTAACGGTCTTCATTCTGAAGTTACCGCAGTACCAGAAGAATCTCCTTCACTACTCAATAGGGAGGGAGACCCTTCATCCGGCTCAGGGTGTGAAAATCTTCTGAAGGCAACAGGCGGCGGGAATTTACCGGTTAACCACCATTTTCGCCAGGTCCCAGCAGTACTCGTAAATATGCAGCCCCTTGCTCATCACCACCATCTCTCCGTCGTCCACACCGATTTCAGAGGCCATGTATTCTTTGAGCAGCTGGATGCCGGCCAGGTTGGAAGGAAAACCTGCCCACAAATCCCAGGAGCGGAAATAAATATAAAAATCGAGTTTATTGTCTTTGATGCGCGTGTCAATGCCGCGTAAACACGGCGGGTCGGTGAGAAAAATGGCCTTCGGTTCCCCGACGGTCATGTAAGCCTGGTTGGTGTTGTGGCCGTCCGCTTTGTACATGCGGATGACCTCGGTAATCTGCGATTCCAGATACTGTCCGTAGGTGTACTGTTCGCCTTCGGCGCGGTGTGCGGTCATCAGGTACGGCAGATAATTTTCGACGTATTCCATGGTGCTGGGGGCGGGGACGCCCTGCGGCACATCCGGGATTAGCGGACGCGTGCCCGGATATTTAATGTGGCACATAAAAAAATCAAGCTGCTTGCGGCGCTGTCCTTTATAGCTGCCGCGCTCGATGCGGTAGTCATAGCCGTCACTGAGGGTTTTGCTCAGACAGAGGAACCATGCTTCAGAAAGGTCGCGCGCTTCGATTACAGAAATTTGCACGTTTCTATTTTATCACTTCACCGTTATTTTAAAAAGAGGCTGAGGAACCGGTCTTCGTATTCGGGGAAAATATTCCAGCGGTCCAGTTCGTCTTTGATTACGCGCGGGTCTAAATCGCCGGCTTTGGCCTGGATGAACATCCCTTCGATTCTGGCGCGGGCTTCGACAGGGATGCCTTTGTCGTCCATCGCCAGCAAACCACGGGCGTTCATTTGCCGGACGTTATTATCCACGGAACGCTGTGTCATCTCAAAAATAAATTTGATGATGGCGACGTCCCACATTGCATCCAGCCCTTTAATGATAGCGGTCAGCGGGTCGCCGCGTTTGTCGAGGTCTTCATTCAACTTCGCCACCACCGCCGGCAGACTGTCCGAAGCGATGTTCATCTCTTTAGGCTCGTTGCGGTAGGCGTAGAGCAGCCCCTGGACGCTTGTGCCGTAGGTTTTCACCAGGGAATCGAAGTAGCGGCGGGCGTTATCGCTGAAGCCTTCCAATGATGATAAATAGTAGGGGGTCACAATACGCGGTTTTTCGGCGATGACCCGGCCTTCCCGGACGACGGTTTCATGGACGTTCGGGGTCAGTTCCGCGTACGCCGGTTCGGTCACGAGATAGTAATAGATATTGGTCGTCCCGAAAGTGGTCAGGCTCTGTTTCGGCGCCCGCAGAATCTCGGTATGTTCCACCGCTTTCTGGATTTTTACATCATCAATATCCATTTACCGCCTCGTCCCCGGGAGCCTAATTGATTGCCTGAAGCTCGTGCTTGTACTCGTTTAAATGCTGCAGGTACTGCGAATCCAGCCGCATCAGCATTTTCCGCCATTCTTCCTGGAATTGCGGCTGCCGTTCGATGTCGACGGCGTTGATTCTGGCGTTCGAGCCCTGCTGCGCCAGAGCCTGCTGCACCTTCATCATGAATTCTTCTTTAACCTGTTCGTAGGCTGCTTTTTTCTGCGCTTCGCCCTGTTCGGAATAGTGGTTGAAGATATATCTGATTTTGCTGAATGCGTTCTCCAGACCTTTTTTGTCTTTCTTGATAGCGCTGAGCCCGTCCATCGCTTTTTTGTTATTTTTCTTCACGGCGTCATTCTTCGGCAGGTCAATATTGCGGATGAGTATCGAAGAGATGCCTTGCACGACATATTTCCGCTCCTGCTCGCCGTATTTGGCTAGTTCCGCAGTGAGATTGATATCGTCTTTGAGGTATTTCCCGGCCAGTTCTTCACCTTTTGGAATATATTTCCATTTCAGCCGTTCTTCCGGCGTGGCCGATTCTATTTTGTTGATTTTCTCCATCGCGATTTCGTAGGCGCTTTTGATGTCAGCCATTATTTCGCTCCTTTGGGCAGTTACTTTTGATGTGTAGTTTACTTCTCAACTAAATTATACAATACCCTGTATCGTTTGAGAGATACCGGACGATTAGTAAAGGAAATTATTTTCGTGTTTGTGTCCGGGTGTTTTCAAATATCTAATGATAAATACCTGAGCGGAATAGTGGCGGTCGGGTTCGTACATCAGTTTTTAAAACTGAGTACCTTCGACTGTGGTCTACGGAAACCCTCCCCTACAGCTACGAGCATTTATCTTTATTAATTCTTAATGCGAAACCAGCCGAATTAGTCTTTCCTGATGACATCGGTATGCAGGAAGTCCTGCAAAACCTGCGGCACCGTAATCGAGCCGTCTGCCTGCTGGTAATTTTCCATGATGGCAATCATAATTCTGGGCAAGGCCAGTCCGGAGCCGTTGAGGGTATGCACGAACTGGGGTTTGGCATCAGCCGCGGGACGGAAGCGGACGTTGGCGCGCCGCCCCTGGAAATCGCCGCAATTGGAGCAGGAGCTGACTTCCAGCCATTCCTGGCAGCCCGGTGCCCAGACTTCGATGTCGTAGGTCATCGTGGAGCCGAAACCTATATCGCCAGTGCAGATTTGGACGATGCGGTAGGGCAGGCCCAGCTTTTCGCAGACCTCTTCGGCGTCATGCACCATTTTATCCAGTTCGCCGCAGGATGTTTCAGGCTCAACGAACTTGTACATCTCTACCTTGTCAAACTGGTGGCCCCGTTTGATGCCGCGGGTGTCTTTACCGGCGGACATCTTTTCGCGGCGGAAACAGGCCGTGTAGGCGACGTAGTAGAACGGCAGCATGCCGGGCGGGATGATTTCATCGCGGTGCAGGTTGGTCAGCGGCACTTCGGCCGTCGGCACCCACCAGTAGTCCTCTTCGATATCATGATAGAGGTTATCGACAAATTTGGGTAATTGCCCTGCGCCGACCAGCATTTCTTTTTTCACCATGTACGGCGGATAGATTTCTTTGTAGCCGTGCTGCAGCGTGTGCAAATCCAGCATGTAGGCGATGACCGCGCGCTGTAGCCGGGCGCCCAGTCCGCGCAGAATATAGAAACGCGTGCCGGAGAGTTTGACACCGCGTTCGAAGTCGATGATGCCCAGCGATTCGCCCAGTTCCCAGTGCGGTTTCGCCGGGAAAGCCAGTTTTTTCGGTTCGCCCCAGCTGCGCACGACGACGTTTTCGCTGGAGTCCTTGCCCACCGGCACCTGGGGACTGGGAATGTTCGGCATCTGGAGAAGCAGGTCGTGGAGCTTAACGTCCAGATTATTGACGGTCTCTTCCAGGTCGTGGATTTTGGTGCGTAAAGCGCGGCCTTCTTCGGCGGCATCGGCCTGTCTGGTTTTGGAGGCTTGTTTGCGGTTGCGCCGCAAATCTTCGAGTTCGGTCATTTTCTGCCGGCGCTCGGTATCCAGCTGCAGGATTTCATCCAGCGGGGATGATTTTTCCTGACGGTTGACCATCGCCTGCCGGACGACATCCGGATTTTCACGAATAAATTTTAAGTCTAACATAGTATAAATCCCTCTTAATCTCTCCCTAAATAAATTCGCGGGACTATAGCCCTTACAAAGGGGAGAAATTACTTAGTTCCTTTATTTATATCCTCAGCTATCAGTTATTATTGTAATGGTTTATCACTACTGGATTCCAGCCTCCGCTGGAATGGATATCCCTCTCTTCTGTTACCACCCTGAGTCCTTCCGCTGAAGGATGAAGGGTCTCCCTGCCTAATGAGTAGTGCATGAGATTCTTCAGGTACTGCGTAACTTCAGAATGGAGAATACACTTATGGTTGTTCTTCCGCCTTCCCTTTCAACGTGGGGAATAAAATTACTTCCCGGATTGACTGGTTATTGGTGAGAATCATGATCAGGCGGTCAATGCCGACGCCGAGCCCGCCGGTGGGCGGCATGCCGTGTTCCATCGCCAGCAGGAAGTCCTCGTCCACGCCGCTCGCTTCGCCGTCAGTCTGTTTTTCTTTTGCCTGCTGGACAAACCGTTCCCGCTGGTCCAGCGGGTCGTTCAGTTCGGTAAAGGCATTGGCGATTTCAATCCCGCCGGCGAAAGCCTCGAAGCGTTCCACCACTCTTTCCTGGCCGGGTTTTTTCTTGGCCAGCGGCGACAGGGAAATCGGGTAATCAATCAGGAAAGTCGGCTGGATGAGTTTCGGTTCGACAAACGTCGAGAGCAAATCGTCCACCAGGTGCGCCCAGTTGCTTGCCGGGTCAACGTTCAGGCCTTTTTCCCGCATTTTGGCACGCAACAGGTCGGCATTGGGGTACTGCACAAAATCAATGCCGCTGTATTGGGTAATCGCATCCCGGAAGGACAACCGCTGCCATGGCGCCTTTAAATCAATGGTCGTTTCACCGTGCGGTACGACCGTCGTTCCCAGAATTTCCATGGCGACGGCAGATACCATCTGTTCCAGCATTTCCATCACGGAATTGTAATCGGCATAAGCTTCGTAGCTTTCCATCGAGGTGAATTCCGGATTATGTTTGAAGGAAATACCTTCATTACGGAAAATACGTCCCAGTTCATAGACCTTATCGAACCCGCCGATAATCAGTCTTTTTAAGTGTAATTCCGTCTCGATGCGCAGGTACAGGTCGCGGTCGAGGGTATTATGGTGGGTCACAAATGGTTTAGCCGCCGCGCCGCCGCCTTCCTGATGTAAAATCGGGGTTTCCACTTCCAGGAAACCTTGCCCGTCCATATATCTTCTGATGGCGCTGACAATCCGGCTGCGCAGCCGGAATGTTTTCCGGACATTTTCGTTGGAAATCAGGTCGAGGTAACGCTGCCGGTAACGGAGTTCGACATCGCTCAAACCGTGCCATTTTTCGGGCAGCGGCTGCAGCGATTTAGACAACATCGTCAGCGTTTTTGTTCTTATCGTGGGCTCACCGCTTTTCGTGCGGAAAACTACGCCGCTGGCGCCGACAAAGTCCCCGATATCCAGCTCTTTAACGAGGGCATTACTTTGTTCATCCAGGACGCTCTTGCCGAGGAACAACTGGATTTTCCCGGAGCCGTCCTGGACATCCAGAAACGAGATTTTACCCATGGATCGGTTGGCCATGACGCGGCCGGCGACGTTCACTTCTTCGGTTTCAATCTTGCCCGATTGTTCCGCCTGTGCCAGTAGTTCCACCGCCTGCTGCGCCGTGTGCGTGCGCTGGTAACGGGGCGGGTAAGGGTCAATCCCCATGGCGCGGATATTGGCCAGTTTTTGCAGTCGCTGTTCCGGGATACGTTCCATTCCTGTCGGCATTTTAATCTCTCAGATATTTATTTGATAGCATTATATTAACATAAAGCGCAGAAATCCTAAATACGCGAGCTCAGTAAAAATGCTGATTGACATAAGGGGACGCGGGGGAGTAACATTTCACCAGAATGAGAATATATTCATCTCAAATGATATTCTAGGGAGGGTCATATGGAATACAGGAATATTGTACTTGAGAAAAAAGAAGGCATCACCGTGCTGACGCTAAACCGTCCCCCGGTGAATGTAATTAATTACGAAGCGATACTGGAGATTGTCAACGCGCTGGAAGAACTGAAAACGGATGAAGCGACGAAAGTGCTGCTTGTCCGCGGCGCCGGTAGCAAAGCCTTTTGTGCCGGTGTCGAAGTAAAAGACCACGTCGGCGATAAAATGCCGCTGATGATGCACGAATTCGGCAGTATTTTCACGCTGTTAAAAGACCTGGGTAAACCGGTAATTGCGGTGGTGAATGGAGTCGCCCTCGGCGGCGGCTGTGAAATTGTGGCAGGGTGCGATATGGCCATCGCCTCGGAGAAAGCTAAATTCGGCCAGCCGGAAATAGTGTTGGGCGGCCTGGCGCCGGCGGCGGCCGCGCTTTTTCCCCGGATAATGGGCGAGAAAAAAGCATTTGAGATGATTTTACTGGGAGAAAGCATTACCGCGCAGGAAGCCTACCGCATCGGGTTGGTTAACAAAGTCGTGCCCGAAGAAGAACTGGACAAAGCTGCGGAGGAATTAGCCCGCAAGTTCCTGGATAAAAGCAGCCTCAGCATGAGACTTGTCCGGGATATTTTCTATCAATGCGCCGACATGGAAGAATTTGACGGCGCATTGCAGCGTGCTACCGACCTGGGCATTCAGACCTGGGAAACAGCGGACGGACAGGAAGGCTTGCAGGCGTTCTTGGAAAAAAGAAAACCTGTCTGGAAAAATAAATAAACATCATTTTTGAATTTAAAACTTTAGATATTGTTTAGCATTTCGTATTTAGAGCTTAGTATTTGTTTGGCTATTCAAATTTTGCCTTTGCCGGCCTGATAAATAACTGTGCCATCATCTAACTTTCCATTGAAAGTAAAACGATGGCACAGACCTGGAAATAGATTTAACTAAAATAGCTTTTCGCTATTTCATCTTGGTTTCGCGTTCCAGAACTTCGGAGATGGCTCGATAGCCTTCGCCGCCGAAGGAACTAAGCTGCATGGTGAGCAGTTCCGAGTACTTAAAGCCTTTGGACGCAATCCAATCGCGGTGTTCTTTATCGCCGCGCCCGATCATATGGCGGGCAAGGTCCAGAGGCGTGGTGGAAACCTTGATACAGACCGGACATTTATAACTCATCGGTTACTCTCCTGGTAAACTATTTTTGTGCTTTTTCCCTGTAAAACCTGGGTGAAGCGGAGGGGCTTCCCCCCTCCGCTGATTTACATAAAAACTACTTTGCTTTTTTCGCCTGGGCTTCTTTCGCTTTTTTCTCCTGTATTGCCCGGAAAATCTTTTCCGGAGTAATCGGCAGGGTGTTGACCGTAACGCCGACAGCGTTGCGGACGGCGTTGGCGATGGCGCCGGCGGTCGGGTTGGTTAAACCTTCCCCGGCTTCCTTGGCGCCGAAGGGTCCTTCCGGTTCGTAGGTATCGACTTCGATAATCTGGGTCTGCGGCATATCCAGCGAGCGGATGACCTTGTAGTCGGCCAGAGACGGGTTCAGGATTTTGCCCTGGTCCATCGGCTGGTCTTCGCATAGGGCGTAGCCGCCGGCCATCATAATGGCGCCTTCGAGTTGGCCGGTGATGCCGATAGGATTGACGACTGTGCCGCTTTCGTGGGCGGTGACGACGTTAATCAGTTTCATCTTGCCGGTTTCGGGGTCAACTTCAACTTCAACCGCCTGCACGCCGAAGCTGTAGGCCGGTGAAATCATGCCTTTGCGGTGCGGGGTATAATGCCCGCGGCCGATAATGGTCTCGCCGTCGCGTCCGCGGATGGCTTCACGCACGATGTCATAGTAAGAAACCCGGCGTTCTGGACGGTCGGCCAGATAAATCCAGCCGTCCCGGATATCCAGGTCATGAACGATATTGACGCCCATCTTGGCGGCCGCAAATTCGATAATCTGGCGCTTGGCATCTGCTGCAGCCATCTTACAGGCGTTGCCGTTCATCAGGGTTTCGCGGCTGCCCCAGGCGCCGAGGTCGGCGGGACAAATGGCGGTATCGGCGGCGTGAATGCGGATATCGGAAAGTTTCACGCCGAGTTCTTCGGCGGTGATCATGCTGAGTGTGGTATCCGAACCCTGGCCGATGTCGCAGGCGCCGGTGAACAGGTCTACTTTGCCGTCAATACTTAATTTCACGATGGCGGATGAGAATGCGTAGGGGGTATCGAACCAGTTGAAGATACCGCCGGACATGAACCCGTAAGCCGCGATGCCGATGCCGTGGTCGGCAGGTAGTTTGCCGCGTTCTTTAATGTAATTATCAATTTTGTCCAGGCACTGATGTAAACCGCAGCTCTGGATAAAAGCCTGACCGGGCACTTCGTAATTTGGGACCATACCGTTCTTGCGGCGGATTTCGATGGGGTCAATGCCCAAATCTTTGGCAATTAAATCAATCTGCTGCTCGCCGACAAATACGGCCTGGGGTGCGCCGAAACCGCGCATCGCGGAGGTGGGTTCGGTGTTGGTATAAGCACGGTAACCGTCATAGCGGTAATTGGGATATTTATAGGGGAAGGAGGAGAAGAAACCGGTCAGGTAAAGCGCGGTCGCGCCCATGCCGGTGTAAGCTCCGCCGTCGGTGATGCCGCGGATTTCTTTGGCCAGGATCGTGCCGTCTTTCTTGGCGCCGATGCGGGAAGTGTAAACGATGGGGGTACGCCGCTTGGTGGCGGTGAATTCTTCTTCACGGCTCAGGACGATGCGTACCGGGCGGCAGATCTTCTTGGAAAGTAACGCCGCGCAGAATTGGGCGGAATCCAGTTCGAACTTGCCGCCGAAGCCGCCGCCGACCGGGGGCTTAATCACGCGGATATCGCCTTCTCTCATGCCCAGCATGCCGGCCAGCAGTACCTGGGTATAATAAGAAGCCTGGGTGGAGGCCCAGACGGTCAGTTTGCCGTCATAAGAATAACTGGCCGCGGCGCAGTGTGTTTCCATGCACATGTGTGCCTGAGAAGAGCAGACGAAGTGGTCTTCCCGGATAACATCGCACTGTTTGAAGGCTTCGTCAACATCGCCCCATTCAATGTGGCGGGTGACGTTGATGTTCAGTTCGACGCCGTCATGAACCTGTGGCGCATCTTCTTTAATTGCGTCCAGTTGGGAATAGACCGCGGGCAGCGGTTCGTATTCCACGTCAATCATGTTTAACGCCTCTTCGGCCGTATATTCATCGATCGCGGCGACGGCGGCTACCGGGTCGCCGATATAGCGGACGCGGGTGCTGCAGAGGATTTCCTCGTCGCACAGTTCGGGGAAACGGCGCCAGATACCCTGTTTCTTGTGGATAGTGTCTTTGGCGGTAACCACCGCATAAACGCCGTCCATCTTTTCAGCCTTGCTGGTATCGATGCTGACGATTTTCGCGCTGGCATAGGGACTGCGCAGGATTTTGCCGTAAAGCATATTGGGCAAGACGATATCAAAAGTGTACTTGGCGGTACCGGTGACTTTCTCCGTACCGTCTACGCGATGTACATTTTTACCGATAACTGAGTATTTCTCGCTCATTTTGTCTCCTTATAATCACCCCGGCTGACCGCTTCCACCGCCCGCAAAATGCTGTTGTAGCCCGTGCAGCGGCAGATGTTGCCGTCGATGCCGTCGCGAATCTGCTCCGGCGTGGGGTTGGGGAACATATTTAAAAGTCCTTTGCATGACATCAGCATGCCGGCGGTACAGAAACCGCACTGATATGCGCCGTAATCCAGGAAGGCTTTCTGCAGGGGATGAAGTTCGGCCCCTTTTGCCAGGCCTTCCACGGTGGTGATTTCCGCGCCGTTGGCGGATAATGCCAGCACCGAACATGATTTTACGGATTTACCGTTCATGACGACGGTACAGGCGCCGCAGGCGCCTTCGTTGCAGCCGCGTTTGGTGCCGGTTAATCCCAGTTGTTCCCGCAGGACTTCAACCAGTAAAGTCCGGGGATGTATCGAAAGCTCATACGGTTGACCGTTAATTGTCAGTTTCAGCTCTTTCAGCATACTCTCCTCCTTAACCTGCCTTCGCTCTAGACATGGCTTCTTTGGTGACCCGTGCCGTGAGGACTTTTACCAGTTCACGCCGGTATTCCTCGCTGGCGCTGATATCCGAGACCGGCTCGGCTTCTTCCGAAGCGGCCTGTCCGGCTTTTTTCAGTAAAGCATCGGTAATCTTCTTGCCTTTCAGGATGGCTTCGGCAGCTTTGGCGCGCATCGGGCGCGGCGCGGCGGCTCCCAGGGCGATGCGCACGTCGGCGCAGGTATCGTCCGCGGCTAAAGTGACGCAAGAAGCGACGCTGACGGTGGCCATGTCGCTGGCGATGATATTGAATTTAGTGTAGGCGGCGCCGGTGTGGGGCGGAGGCGCCGGCAGCTCGATTTCGACGAGCATTTCGCCGTGTTCCATGGCGGTCTCGAAGTAATCGACGGAGAATTCTTCCATGTTCAGGATTCTTTCCCCGGTGATGCTGGCCAGCTTGACGTTGGCGCCTAAAGCCATGAGTACTGGGGCGGGGTCTCCGGCCGGGTCGCCGTGGCTGATATTGCCGCCGATGGTGCCGCGGTTGCGGGTCTGGGGGGTGGACAGCAGGTGCTCCATTTCGGAAAGTACCTTAAAGCTGCCCTGCATTAACTCGGAATACTCGATTTCGCGGTGGGTAGTTAATGCGCCGATTTTAAGACCTTTCTTCCCGTCGGATTTGATGTAATCCAATTCTTTGATGCCATAAATATCGATGACATTCTCGGGTTGTAACAAACCCTGTCTGAGTAAGATGATTAGCGATTGCCCGCCGGCGATTATCTTGTAATCATCCCGATATTTATCTAATAAAACCAGTGCTTCATTGAGTGTTTTGGGACCAAAATACTCAAAGTCCTTTATCATGCTTGCCTGACCTCCTTACATTTTTCCGGACTTTTTAAAACTATTAATTTATTTTTTTTCGGATACTGCGGCAGCATCCGAAATTAAAAAGAAAGACAAGCCTCCTAGCTGCCTGTCTTTTCCTTTAATTTCTTTTCAAGATTTTTAGTGAATTCATCGCCGACGCTCTTGACCTTGGCGCGCATGATTCTTTCCCCGAAGGTGGCGAGTTTGCCGACCATGCTGACATCGGCTTTATAATCAATTTCGCAGCTGCCGGCGGCCTGTTCCGCCAGGTGCACGGTTAAATCAATGCCGAAAGTGCCGAGTTTGCCCAGCGCTTCGCCTCTGCCGACTGCCTTGACATATGTGGGCGGGGTAATTTCGGTCAGATTCACCACAAACTGTAATTTGACGCTGATGGGGCCGACCGATTGTTTGACCAGACAATTATAGGTCTTGTTATCGGTGGATTCGATTTTCTCGGCGCCCGGGATGCAGGAAGCCAGCGTACCGGGTTCCAGTACCATCGCCCAGACATCGTTGATTTTACCTTTGACTACAAATTTACCGTCTATCTGCATTGTACATCACTCCCTTTCGTTCCTGAATTAATATTTCAAACGGGTCAAACTGTTTGGCTGCAATCTTTTTCGGTATCTCGAATGATGCGTCGACCGTCGGCTTCCGGTTTACTCCGAGGTAGCCGCGGTAATCGCGGCAATAGCACAAATTCATGTGCCGTCCGCGGTAGAGGGCGCATTCCTGACAGAGTTTATTTGAGAATGGACACTTAACCTTATCTTTGGCCATAAAACCTTCTATTCCACTGTTCAGTCTATTTCTTGACAGGTTCAAAGGCGAAGAAAACCCTGGGAGATTCTTTCGGACCTTCTTTAGAATCCATGACCATCGCGGGGATAGTGAATACGAAAAGCTGTACTTCATCCCCTTCTTTTAGCTGTCCGGCCGGGCAATTTACGATGCGGGAAAGCATCCGCAGCCCATGACCGAGGTCAACAATGGCATGAATCAGGGGAGCTTCGAAGCCGAGCGGGACGCCGGCCACTTCTTCGCTCAATTGCAGGACTTTGCCTCTATCGGCCAGCTCAACCCACTCCAGTTCGTCTGAATTACATTCGGGACAAACCACGCGCGGAGGAAACGGGGTGGCGCCGCAATGTTTGCATTTGGTGGTGGTCAATTTCTTTTGCGCCAGATTTTCGTAAAACTTAGAAATCCGGTTGAATTCGGGAGCTTCAATCGGATAGAAGTCCATGGTGGCAAAATATTTTCCGTCTAATACGGGTATTCCTGGTATTGGCATATTCCCTCCTTAACTCAATTCAATCGTTCGATTACGGTTCTAGACCATAAATGAGGACGGTATGTTCGACATTGAGCCCGCTCAGGTTGTGGGTTAAACCGATTTTGGCGCCCTTCACCTGCCGGACTGCTCTGCCCTGTAACTGTCTCATGATTTCCAGACCCTGGCGGATACCGGTGCCGCCGAAGGGATGCCCGACGCCTAACAACCCGCCGTCGGTATTAATCGGGATTCTGCCGCCGATATCAGTTTGGCCGGCAGCCACGAAGGGCCCGCCCTCTCCCTTCTTGCAGAAACCGAGTTCTTCGGCTTCGATCAATTCGGAGATGGTGAAGCAGTCGTGCGTCTGCGCGACGTCGATATCGGATGCATTGACCCGGCCGACTTCATACGCCCGCTTGACGGCGGCCCGCATGTGGACCCAATCGCCGAAATGCGCGCTCGGCCAGTTGGCGGACATGCTGTGCATGGAAGCCTGGGCGGTACCTCTGATGTAAACCAGTGGGCGGTTGGTGAATGCTTTGGCCCTGTCCGGGGTGGTCAGGATGGTCATCGCCGCGCCGTCGGTTAACGGGCAGCAATCAAATAAAGAAAGCGGCGGCACAATCGGCCGGGCTTTCATGACTTCGTCCATGGTGACTTCTTTCTGGAATTGTGCTTTGGTATTGGTCGCGGAAGCGCGTCTGGCTTTGACCGAAATCATGGCCAGGTGTTCTTTCTTGGTGCCGTAATGCTTCATGTGGTCTTTCGCCGTCATCGCGAAGAACGGTCCGGGAAGACCCATGCCGTGAGGAGCGTCCCAGTCATGGTCGATGGAAGCCATTTCACTGTAATATGCTTCCCACATCTGGGGGGTGTAAAGTTTTTCGCCGCCGCAGACAGCGACGACGTCGGCCATACCGGATTTTACCAGGCCGGCTGCCAGGATAATTGAAGAACTGCCGCTGGCACAAAGCGTATCAACCCGGCTGCACATGTTCAGCGGCTTGATGCCGATGCGCTCCGCCATGACCGGCGCAGCGTTGACCTGAAACGGATTTCTGCCGCAATAAGATGATGCAAATAAAAACCCGTCAACGTCTTTTCTCTTGATACCGGGAATGTCATCGAAACAGGCTTTGCCTGCTTCCTGGACGACATCAATCAGACTGGCCGACCGGCGTCCCCATAGACTCATGCCGCCGCCGATGATGCAGACCTGTCGTTCGCTCATGTAGTTTCCTCCCTCATTAGATTGCTATTCCAGAATAAATTTCACACACTTTTAAAATCAAGCGTCATTTAACTTTACAGCCGGGACAAATTGTAATTCCACCGGAGCGGTGCGGCGGTTGGCGAGGATGCGAACCCATGGGGGTTGGCTGCCCTCACCGGCCTGAAGACGCTTCCAACGGTCTTCCAATTTGAAGTGCAATTTAATTATTAAACTGACGTTTTCCAGACTCAAATGTATATCGGAAACTCTTTCAAGTTACACTACCTTACTTTGAACATTAACATACCCTGAATCGTCACGTCAATGCTGAAACACCCGTGAAAATTTACTTTCAGCCGCAGGCTAAATCCGGCGCAGGCTCAAGTTACACAAAGGTTACAAATTTGTAAAGGTTTTTCGTTACCGAATATTCCATAGAACAATTAACACATTCCGTTCGTATTGTTCGAATATGTTTCGCTAATCATTTTTTGAACAAAAACAAACTGAGCTCAGAAAATTAGATGGACGTGACTAAGTACCGATAATGGCTCTATCACCTAGGTCTACAGCCCCTCTCTCTAGCGCTCTCCCACGGCGGGGCGTACATTTCGGCTCAATGCCGAAAGTATTTCGTTGCGACTCAAAGAGGACTAACCGAGGGAAAACAGCTTCAAGCAAAGCTTGAAGCTGTTTTATTTACATTGTCATTGTCGGGCTTGCCCCGACAATCCAAAGATTTCGGAGAGCCTTGTCAGGAGTTGGTCGTTGGGTAAAGATATAAGTGTGTTAAAGATAAGTCAAACAGACAGATATATATGAAAAACTAACACTTATATTCCCAGCAGCTTGCTGACCCGCTCATCCCGCCAATGCCGCTGCTCTGCAAAAGTCGAATGCGGCCGGAACTGCCGGTAACAGTCTTCAGGATTGTCGCCGACGATATTCATCTCGCTCATTGTGCTCACGCCCAGCCCCATCCTTTGCAGGTACCAGAGGTAGCCGATATCGTTAATATCGAACCCCATCAATTGGGCCGCCAGGCAGTCGGCGGCTACCGGCGAACAGCTGCTGACGGCCACTCCCCAGTCAACGCCTGTGCCGCGGATGGGACCGTCGTTTTCCATGCCGGTAAAACCGTCGTTGATGCTCAGCTGCAGCGGGCACATTTTCGCCAGTAAATAAAGGTTCAGGTTGTGCACCGGATGGCCCTGGTGCATTTTCCCTTTATCGCCGTTATCCGCCAGCGCGCCCATGGCCAGGTTTTTGATGGATAACGTGGCGCCGACTACGTCGTGGGTTTTGACCGGGCCGATGGCGATGCGGTAATCGCTTTCGATAATCTGCCGGGAAAAATGCAGTTTCATGGGCTGCAGATTGGCGTCGTAAACTTCCACCAGTTCGAAATCGCCGTTGTGCAGGTCGAAAAACTCGACGCCGAATTCTTTAATCAGCGGCGGGTAGCCCAATTTGTCGAAGATCACCTGCGCCGTGCCGCGCAAGCCTTCGGTGATGGTGATTTTCCCCAGGTAGCGTTCCCGCAGGAACTGCAGCAAGGCCCGGACGCCGTCCACGTGGGTGGCCCCGAGCTGGTTGTCCCGCGAAATCAGGTTGACCTTGATAAAAAGGTTCTTCACGCCTTTAAGGTTGATGTCGTCTCCCAGCAGGTTTAAAGACCTTGCGATATTTTCCCCGCGGCTCCCGCCTTTCACCAGCGCCACTTTCGGTTTCATGTTCGGCTCCTTGCTTTATCGTCCTGAGCGACGAGTTCCGGTCGTTTCCGGAATCTTGATGATATTGTAGCGATTAACCGGCAGGAATGGCAAATTATAAAAACGCTGAGTCAATCGTATAATTGTTCCACGAAAAATGTAAAACGATTATAATAACAGGTTAAGGGGATAAAAATGTTAACCACGACGTTTGCAAAAATAAAAGCGGAACCCGGCTCCGCGGAGATTTACAAAATACTGGCAGAAGGGCTGGGCGGCGTCAGCCGCTACGGACAAAACACGCCAATTACCCTCGATATCATTGTCGAATCCATCGGTTTGGACGCTGCCGTCTGGGCGGCACGCTGTACGGACGAGCCGTCTTTCAATTTATTGCTGGAGTTTACCTGCCGCTGCGCGGAACATGCCCTGCCGCTTTTCGAGGCCAAATATCCTGACGACAAAAGGGTGCGCGGCGCCATCAAAGCCGCCCGGCTTTATTTCACGACGAAAACTACCGATTATCCCAAATATGAAGCCGATACCACTCATTCCGCGCATTCTGCCACCCATGCCGCTTATTACGCTTTTGCCGAACACGAAACTCAGGCCGCCTTCGCCGCCTGGACGGCGCATATCGCCGCCGATGTCGCCGCGGATAACGCGCACGGTTTTCAGTATCACGCCGATGCCGCCCACGTCGCGCAGATGGCCTCGAATGTCCTTTATGCTGCCCATGCCACCTGGCTTATCAATGAGGCGGAATTGAAATGGCAAACTGGGATGCTGCTGGAACTGTTAAGAAAATAAATGGGAGACCGGTAATGTATAAACAAAAATTATGGATATATTGCCTGATTGCTGTTTGTCTGGCGGTTTTACCGGGACTGACCGGCTGCAAAAGTAAAACGCCGCAGGACCCCAGGAATTTTAACATCACGGCCGGGCCCGACGGCAACCTCTGGTTTACGGACAACCGCGCGAATACAATCGGGGAAATATCCCCCGCGACGGGTAAGGTGACGGAATACAAAATTCCTACCGGCGGCGCTTATCCCATTGGCATCACCGCCGGGCCGGACGGCAACCTGTGGTTTACCGAGGACGCGGGGAATAAAATCGCCAAAATATCTCCCTCAACCGGCAAAATTACCGAATATAATGTTGCCACCCAGATGGCCGCGGTTGACGCGATAACCCCCGGGCCGGACGGCAACTTATGGTTCACCGAATATGTCAGTAATAATATCGGCAGTATTTCACCGGCGACGGGCGCCATCGCCGAATACTCAATCACCACCGGCCAATGCGGCCCCGCTTCGATTGCGGCCGGGCCGGATGGCAATCTCTGGTTTGCGGAATTCGCCGGGAATAATATCGGTAAAATATCCACTGCCGGTACGATTACGGAATACGCGGTGCCGACGGCGGGCTGTTATCCCGGTGCGATTGCGCTGGGCGCAGACGGCAACTTGTGGTTCGTGGAGCAAAACAGCGATAAAATCGCGATGATATCACCGGCGACAGGAACTATCACCGAGTATGCTGTGCCCACCACCGGCGCCGGCCTGCTCGGCATCGCGGCGGGGCCGGACGGCAACCTCTGGTTCACCGAACAGACCGCCGATAAAATCGGTAAAATCTCGCCGTCTTCCGGCACTGTGACCGAGTATGATGTTCCGGTAACCAATGCCGCCCCCAACGAAATCGCGGCCGGACCGGACGGCAGCCTGTGGTTCACCCAAACCGGCGTCAACCAAATCGGCAAAATCTCCCCGGCGACGGGCAATATTACGGAATATAATATCCCGAAATAGGATAAATTAAACCTGGGGAAAGCAACATAATTGATATAATGGTATTGATTTCCCGGCGGTAATCAAATTTATTCATAAGCGGGACAATATTTTGTTAGGTTTTCTTCTTCGCAGACGTTGGGGAGTTTGTGCCGGTAGAAGACGCAGAACCCTTGCCGTTGAAAATTGAATCGCCGATGCCGCTGACAAAAGCAATCGCGGAGGTCTGTTTGAAACCGGCCAGGAATGCGACCACAATCGACAAAGCGGTGATGCCGACGTGAACCGTCGTCGTACTGTTAGTCGCGACGGAATTACCGACAGACGCTAACCCTGCCTGGAAAATCAGGTAAACAACAGCGCCTAAAGAAATTCCCATCAGCGGATGCAGAAAATACCATGACTGGAACTGGCGGTCGAAGTCCTGGTCGGTAAAATGTTCGATTAATGCCTGGAACGCATCGACAATCCCCCCTAAACATCCCCAGACGGCGCAGGCTAAAACACCGGCGGCCATGCTGCTGGCCGTGTCGGAATCCGGAACCAGTGATTTCAAAAAAATTAAAACGACTAAACCTGCGGCGATCAAAAAATTATAGACTAATAATTTAATAAATACCCGGGGCCACATGCTGCGTGATTTGTAAGCCTGAATTAAGCGGCGTTTGACCGTGTCCAAATCATTCAAAACATCATCGGAATTCATTTTATCCCCCGATAGTTTTGTCCGCGCGTCGGCGATTAACGGGGTGCAGTCAGTAATCACCGCTTTGCAATTGCTCACTTCTGCCATCAACCGGGACAGCCTGTCTGTTTCCTCCTCCAGATTATTTTGGGTGATCGGGGTGTTAACCGCGGCGTCGAGAGTGCCGTCCGCTTTCATATTGGCTGAAACTAAGTCCTTTCGTGTTTTCCCCAGCACATTGACGATATAAGCATCGGGTTCTGCATTGGTCATAATCTTGCCTCCTGTTATCGTTTTTAGTTAACATATCCGTGGTACTGTGAGGCGGGAAGGAAAGGTTTACATAACTGTTTAAGGGAAGAGGAAGGAACACTAAATAAAACAGCAGTAAAAAGCATATATCTAAAATATATGATTGTCAAGTACAGGTATAAATCTAACGAGAATATAAAACCGGAATTAAAAACAAGAAAAAATGAAAAGCCCCCGATTATGGGGGCTTTTTGTTGATTATTGATTCTTGAATCTTGACTGTTTTTGGTATCTGTCTTTAAAATTTTTGCGTTTTCAACCATGCGAGGGTGATATTAAAGGCTTCCTCCGGGGTGAAAATCGGCTGGTAGCCGAAATCCCGTGTCGCCTCGTCGTGGACGAACGTATGGTCAACGCAAACGCAATAGACGGTGAACGTATTGAAGTTGGACTTGCTGCTGAATTTCTCCACGCACCACCCCAGAACGTTGGCCGGACCGGCGGGTATCGACCTTTTAGGCACGGGTATCCCCAGCTGCTTTAGGAACGGGGTCATAAAATCGAAGAAATTCACCGGGTCATGGTCGGTAATGAAATAAATCTGGCCGGCCGTCGGCGAATCCGGCGCTAAATGTTCGGCCGCCAGGATATGCGCGTGGGCCGCGTTCCCGGCAAAGATATGGCTGAATTGGGCCTTGCCGTTTCCCAGCCGGATATTCAGACCGCTCTTCGCGTTTTTGATGACATTGGGCAGATGATACTTATCGCCCGGCCCGTACATCCCCACCAGGCGCAGGGCACAGGTGGAGAATGACGGACCGTTGGCCTGAATCACGGCCTGTTCTGCCATCATCTTGCTGTAGGCGTACCGGTTCATTTTTCTGAAATCGGCGGGGTATGGCAACGATTCGTCGGCTAAACGGTGGCCGTGTTTACCGTCCAAAACGACGTCCATGGAACTGGTATAGACCAGCCGCGGCATCCCCAGCCGGAGGCAGGTATCAATTATAAGCTGAGTACCGGCGATATTGGTTTTCTCGTAGCTCGCCGGGGCCAGGTTAGGGTCCCAGACATCGGCGGCGGCATGAAAGACCGTGTCCACGCCTTGACAGGCCCTGCTGACAACGGCGGCATCCCGGATATCACCCACCATGACCTCGGCACGGTCATTTTTTACGGGCGCGATGTCTAGAATGCGGACGGTTTTGCCCTGCTCCAGCAGTTGCGCGACAATCGCCCGCCCCAGCATTCCTGCGCCGCCCGTCACCAGATACACTTTCGATTGCCCGGAACCGGATGCTTTTATTTCATTCATCGTCTGCCCCTAAATTACCGGATATGCCGGAGATAATATCATAACCCGGATTAAAGAAAAAGCCCCCATTTTAGAGGGCCTTTCTTGTTTATTGATTCTTGAATCTCGATTATTTTATGGTTAGTGGTAGCGCATACCGGATTAGCAAATAATACGCTCACAGAATCAAAATGTCAACCGTTTCATAAACTAATTCGTGCGTAAAAGGACATAAAGGGACATAAAAATTGCAAGAGGATGGTAGCAAATTGGTTAGCAAATTAACAAAGTGCTCTATTGATGGTGCTAAAATAAAGTATGGGAACTTCCGCTGACGACACTAAAAAAACGGAGGCTGACAGACACGTTGCCGAACTAAATCCTGACATACAACGTCGTCTATTGGGCGACGCAGGACATTACTGGCCGCCCGAAGCTTTGCCGTTTGCCTATGCCTTGGGATGCATTCAGATTGTTTTACTCAATGGGAAAGTTGATAAACCTTATATCGAGGCTAAAGAAGCTTGGGGTTTACCAGATTGTAAAATGGCCGCGGCCGAAATGAAAATACAGCTAATTAAGGACGCTACAAACGTTGGTATACCAAACAAGCAGTATCAACCGCCTAACCTATTGGATTATAGAAAATATAATAATAGTGCTGACTTCCAACATTTGATTATGTGTCAAGGTGAGTTTATTTTAAAGGGTTTCAATCGCCAGCCGGATTACGATAACGAAAAATGGCAGGTTGTGCCGAATGTAGATGCACCGCTTTTTGGAGCCGTTATTGTTTGGACTTTAGGAGATTATCTTGGCATTAAGCTAGAGGATTGGAATAAATACAAGCCCCTTGAAAAGCACGGCGAAATTATTGACACAGAAGAAACGATGAGTAAAGATTTTGACCGTACCAAACATAAAATTCTTTCAATTTTGAAACAATCGGGCAATTTGATCAACGATCAAACAATCCTTGAGACAGCAGAAATGTGGTACAAAGCTAAGGTAGAATTTAGTACGATAGCTGAAGCTACTTCTTATTATGGGTTGAAAGATCCAACAGATTTAAGTCATAGAATCCAGCCGTGTAATGATGCTACCGGGTGGAAGCAATATCAATAGTAATCCAATAAACCAAGATATTCGAAAAAAAAGACTACCGAATTAACGGTAGTCTTTTTTTTTCAGAAATGTCCAAAAAGTATCTCATCCTCAAAATCTTTTTTGTATGTTAGTTTGGAAATATGGATGCAATAACCGTATTTTCTAATCTGACCCAAGGCCAACAAATCCGGCTTACGCGCTTGTCAAAAGGTTTACGCCAACTCGACTTGGCGAGCATGGCTAAGGTCAACCTGTCTGATATAACAGCGGTGGAAAAAGATAGATACCTTAGGAAAACACGCCGCGAACGGATCATGGTGGCACTGGGATTAATGCCAGCAGTTAACCAGGAAGGTGATAACAATGGATAACATTCAACGATTGGCCTACAGTCCATTGGAATGTGCCGCTCTCATTGGCGTTTCAAAAAATTTGATGTACGAGATGATTAACCATCAACAAATTAAGAGCATCCGAGCGGGCGATGCGAGAAAAAGAATTATCATCCCGGCTACGGCCATTCAAGAATTTTTGGCGACTGCTTGCAGCAACCAATCACTAACTGGAGAGGAGGTGGAAAAGAATAAAATATCATCCGATCAAAAGAGCATGAGCTAGTAGAAAAGGGCATTACCATTAAGAGATTTCAAGTAGTAATGGACAAGTAGTAATAGAAAGGAAGGAATATGAAAAATTTTCAGTGTCCCAAATGTAACACGACAATCAATTATCCCGATGAAGCAGACCTATACAAAGAAATGGTGGCCCATATCGAAAAATGCTCCGGAGCTGCCCAAACGCCAAAGACAAAAAACATAACTGACCTACTCCCCAAAGAAGTCTTGAATGGCAGCATCGTAGGCATTGATGAATGCCTTGGCATGCCGCTCATGGTTACCGGCATGGCATGGCGAGAGAGTTCGTTCAAAGAGGAGACTCGTTACCTTTCCCTAGAAATTCTGGTGGATGGGGAGAAAAAAATCCTGAACACCGGCGCAGACCGCATCGTGGAGGCCTTTACCTACGTTAAGCCCGAGAACTTACCTCTTGAAGTAATCTTTGATAAACTGACGACCAAGGCAGGGCACCGAGTATATCGGATCGTCAAACCCGGTGAAAACTAACAATGTGCTTAAAAGGCTAAATAGAAACACTGGGAGGAAGGTTAGCACTTCCTCCCAGCTTAGAATAGTAAGAATTTATATGCAATGGGAAACTACAAAATGTTAGAAGGAAGTACACTGTCCTGCCGTAATACAAACATAGGTGGCCACTGCAATGGACAATAATAATGTTTTGGATGCCGCCTGCAAATATTATGCATTGGGAAGATGCGTGATACCCTCCGGTGGTGGTACCGATGGGAAAGCCGCCCTAGTTCCTTGGAAAGTATTTCAAACAACAGCACCCACTGAAGCACAAGTGCAACAATGGGAAAAAGATTTGAAACCCACAGTTTGGGCGATGGTAACAGGCTTGATAAGCGGTATTTTTGCTATCGATTGTGATTCGGCGGAAGCTAATTTCCTGATGGCCACATCTAAAATTAAGCCGCATGTTAAAACCAAGAAAGGTTATCACTATTATTGTCAATGGCCATCGTGGGTTATAAATAATAGCACCCGTTTATTGCCTGGGCTCGATATTCGTGGACAGGGCGGTTACGTCAATTTTGCCGGGGAAAGCGTTAGAGCTCACTATGAAGTGTTGATTTGGCCAACGGCAGATTCTTTATACAAGTTTGAAGAGTTGCCGCCCGAACTAATTAAGGCACTCAAGCCAAAGCCAAAGAATCTATGTGAACGTATACTGAGTCAAGCTCTGGAACGAGCGAAACCGGGCACCCGGAATGAGACCGGCTTGTGGCTTGCGTGTCAGTTGCGAGACAACGGTGTCTCCCAGATGGATGCGGAACCAATTATGCACCAGTATGTGTCTAATGTAGGCAATCAAGGGGAACAACCTTATTCCGACGCAGAGGCGACAGCATCCATGGGTCAGGCTTTTTCTAGACCAGCGAGGCAAAGTTGGCATCCTATTGATAATTCATTACCTGAAATTGTTGTCACCAATCGCCCTTTGAGAGATAAGACTGTCGATACGATGGCGGCTGTTGAAACTGCCAATGCTCCTTCCTGCCTATTTGAGCGCAGCGGCCATATGGTACGCATTTTGCAAGATGAAAACAATGCTCCCTATATCGAGCAACTTTCAGAAAGCGCCTTCCGAGGTTTTATCGACCGCGCGGCAAATTACGTCCATGTCACCAATAAAGGAGATAAAATCCCTCTTGCGGCGCCACCCCTTGAAATCGTTCGAGATTGCATGAGTTTGCCAAAAACGAATTTACCGCCGCTTCTGAATGTCACAGAGATTCCAGTAGTGCGAAGTGACGGTACAATTGTGGTTTCCCCTGGTTACGATCCGATAACAAAGCTCTATTATGAGCCGGCCCCTGGACTTACGGTGCCAGACGTTCCGAACATGCCCACTCAGACCGAAGTACAGGCTTCAGTGGCGTTGCTAAATGAAATAATATGTGATTTCCCATTCGATACAGCGGCTTCCCGTGCTAATGGCCTTGCCGCTCTCGCAACTCCAATTTATCGACCGATGATTTCAGGGCCGACCCCTATGTGTCTTCTAGATAAGCCGCAGGCTGGTACCGGAGCCAGCTTGTATAGCGAAATCATATCCACTATCGCAACGGACAGAGCCGCAATGATGACGGCACCAACAACGGATGAAGAATGGGAAAAGAAACTCACTTCTGTTCTGAGGCGGGGACGCTCGGTAATTATCATCGACAATGTTGAAGGCATCCTGTATTCCCCTTCGTTGGCAATGTTTTTAACATCGAACAATATCGTTGCCCGAATACTGGGACAATCAGAAGATATCATATTGCCTAACCGAGCAACCTACGTCTGCACGGGCAACAACGTGCGATTGGCCGGAGATCTCCCGAGGCGGTGTTATCTTAGCCGGATGGATGCCCGTGAGGCAAAACCATGGATGCGAGACCCGACAGGTTTTAAACATTCAAATTTAATCCAATGGGTAAAGCAAAACAGAGGAGCCATAATCGCAGCAATTATCACTTTAGCACGAGCATGGGTGACTGCAGGGAAACCGGAGGTGAGTGACCTGCCAAATTTGGGTGGCTTTGAGGCATGGACATACGTCCTTGGGAACATAATGAATTTTGCGGGAATACACGGATTTTTAGAGAACCTTGATATCATGTACGCTAAGTCTGATATTGATACCGGTCAGTGGGAGTCCTTCCTGGCAACTTGGCATGATGATGTATTCCATGAGGAAAACGTTACCGTTTCAGAAATAATCAAAGCGCTAAATAAGACCGATGACGAATCTCATTTTTTCGATACCCTGCCCGATATTGTGGATCGTGACACTAAAAAGATCAATAGAAGCCTTGGTAATGCTTTGAGCAAGAGATCTGGGGTCCGTTACCCTAACGGTTTGATGATAAACAAAGGTGGCCTGAAAAAACATGCTGTTACTTGGCAGGTGGTGAGTTATCGGATTGACAAACTACCCGCTTTAGCTTCGGAAGGTGAGTCCAGTGAGTTAGCTGCAACCCCACGTTCATGCGGTCAGCAACAAGATAATAATAAGGTTCCTGGGGACTCACCTAACTCACAAATAGCTTCAAAAAGCGGTGAGTTAGCAAAACCTGACCAAGAACAAGAGGAATTGATATTTTGATGGCTATTCCCGCGGAAACAACATTGCTGAATCGTGTGAAATTGGGTAATGCAAAATTGAATGGCGCATGGCTCGAAGCGAGAACAGTTGCTGATGACGTACAAAATTGGACACGAATTATGGAGATGATCGAGCGTGCACGTCCGAGGCTTGATCTTCTGTGCATGGCATTGAAGAGTTGGGGATACCATGATTGTCTCTACCAAAACGGAGAGCGTACCAAGTGCTTTGAGGACGATGGCCGCTTTTGCTGGGTGTGCCCAAAACAACCATGTTATATGTGCGGCGGGTATTCCTGGTGGTGGCGTCAGAATAGGTGGGCGAAAAATGGTGAGTGGCTATGTGCGCGATGTTATCCACCACCATGCAAAGAGAATCATCAGCTCGGCAGCATAAAAACATTTTCCCCGAGAGTGTCGAATGCTACACCCGTGCCAACACCAATAGCTACGATGACACCACCGTTACCGGATATTCCTTATAAGCTGCCGGGGGAAAATAACCAAACGGCGATAACCCAAATTGCTAGTATCAGTTCGCCTGAAAAAGAAGGAAAACATGAAAGTTCTTTGTCCACATTGCGGACAACTGGTTGAAGTTAATGGATTAGGACGGAAGCGGTATGAGATAGGTGTCAAAAACATTCTTGACACGTTGGCTTCTACGCATAGCATCGATGAGGCTGCCAAAAAATTAAATTGCAGCCGAGGTTATATTTACGCCACATTAAAGGCAAATCGGTTGACAGCGAAGAAAGTTCTGGCTAGAGGTTAGGCACTACATGTTTATTCGAGTGAAAATTATCAAGGGAAATAATTATTTCTATCTGGTTGAAAATAAGCGGTATGGCAAGAAGGTCAAACAGAGATTTATCCACTACTTCGGAAAAACAAAACCTGATGCCCAACTCCTGCGCCGAGTTTTGAGTTTTGTTGGAAATGAAATAAACGACAAAAACAATCGCAGTGACAACGATGCCATCAAGGTAGAAAAGACTGATCCAACAACCAAGGCAACGTCCATTTTGTAGAAAATTACTATTTTTTAATAAACCAATATGGCAGAACGTGGTGTCACACTAGTAAAGGAAACAGGAAAATGAAACTTGATTGGACAACGATAGTACGCAGCGGGCTGACGGGCGGCCCAGGAATTATCACCAAGGATGGAAAGGACGGCGACAAATGAGATACGTTTACAATTTTAATTCAGATCTCAAATCAGATATAACGCTCAATACTTCCACGCAGTTATTTTCTATATTTTGTAAAGTTAAAGGCTCGATACTCGGTTTAAGTGGGTTTAATAACTCCTTGGTAAAAATGTCAGATAGTTCTTTTATCAAAGCTTCAAGTCCTTTCTTATGTTTTTCAGATAGGACCTTAAAACTTTTTAGATCCGGGTCCAATCTTTGGACTTCAAAACGTATATATGGTACGGACGAAAGAAGTAACGGCAGTTCTTTAACACGCAAAAACATTTCTTCCCCGGTTTTTTCTTGTGACATTATTATTACTGAATGTTTTGCCTTAAATTCAAGGACTTGTTCAATCCAATGTTGGACTTCATATAGCCGACGTTGCTTAGAAGCCAAATCCCTTTCGTACTCTCGAGTTTTCTGGTTTTCTTCTGCAAGTCGCTTGTTTTCAGCAATAAGTTTGCTATTCTCATTTTTAGAAGTTTGCCCCAATTGGTACGTTGCGACCGCGAGAAGCATGGTCCCATACGCCACTATAGCTTCAGGAAACCATGTGATCCCTAATGTGTGCTCAAGAAAATATGTTCCCAATATCAAAACGAATAATAGCGGGAACGAACTATTGACTAATTTACTCCAATCCGTTGTGGGTGTTTTCCGCCAAATGTCAAATAAAGATGCGAGACTGAACACTAGTGCAATGGTTCCAACAATGTTAGCGGGTACTGAATGTTCCTTTCCTAGTAGGACAAAAAATAACCATGCTAAAAAGAAGAGGGATGCTACGGTCGATAGTATTCCCCATCCCTTAAAAATCTTTTTCATGCCGCCATTATA
>Ga0182027_10001016_pt1 | contig 47412 bp, 36 predicted proteins | sample 712E1DmetaG_FD_121300 | JGI IMG/M metagenome (GOLD analysis project Ga0182027, IMG submission 121300) | Permafrost microbial communities from Stordalen Mire, Sweden - 712E1D metaG (Illumina Assembly) | ecosystem: Environmental > Terrestrial > Soil > Wetlands > Permafrost | place: Sweden...
CACGCCTGCCGCACTACCTCCAAGCTCGGCCTGAGTTTCTGCCTATCATGGGCAGCCAAAAGGCTGTCAATGCTCAGAATGACAGTTTCGAAGAGTTTTTCCGCAGCCTGCTAAGGGAATCCACCTTTCACCATTCATAATTGCCTCTCCTGCCAATCGTTCTTTCGTCTCCTTGCTCCTGAATCCTGAATCCTGAATCCTGAATCCTGAATCCTGAATCCTGAATCCTGAATCCTGAATCCTGAATCCTGAATCCTGAATCCTGAATCCAGCAAAAAGGAGCGTACTACTCTAGCCTATCTTCTTGTGAATGTCAAGAGACAAGTCGTCGCAGTGGTGTCCCAGTTTGTCGCTGGCAAGCGTAGCGCAAACCTCCGTCCCGCCTTGGCGGGAGGTCTGCGGTTCTTCCTCGCTGGACTACAAATCCCGAATTTCTTTTCGCGCCGCGAAGATTTTTCCTCCTCTCAGCAGTGCCTCCGTGTCCTCCGGGGCCAGAAGAGCATCAACACGGAGGTCACTGAGATGCTCCGTGTGCTCTGTGTTAAGGCTTGAAAGGCACGGAGGACACAGAGAGTCTCGTCTTGGTTGCGAGCAACGGCCGCGCTGGGTTGAAGCATTGCGCGCGGAGGTGGACACTTGTATATTACCTTTTGGTCAGAAAACGAAAATGGAAATCCGGAACGAAGGGGAGGACATCGATGCGCGTTGTGGTGATTGGTGGAACGGGTCATGTGGGTACGTTTCTCATTCCGCGACTGATTCGCGAGAGCTACGAGGTGGTTTGCATCCACCGAGGAGGAAGCAAGCCATACTTGCCTGATCCTGCATGGAAGAAAGTGCAGCACGTCGCCATGGACCGCCAGGCCGAGGATGCGGCAGGGACGTTCGGATTGAGCGTGAGCAGGCTCAAGCCCGACATCGTCATTGACATGATCTGTTTTGATCCGGCAGCCGCCCGGCAGTTGGTCGAGGCCCTGCGCGGAAAAGTGCGCCATTTCCTCAGTTGCAGTACCATCTGGGTCCACGGCTATCCCGTGACCGCTGCCATCACGGAAGACTTGCCGCGTCGTCCGTTTGGTGACTATGGCGTCAAGAAAGCGCAACTCGAAGCCTATCTCATGGAAGAAGCCCAGGTCCGCGGTTTCCCGGCAACCTCCGTGCTCCCCGGTCACATCGTGGGACCGGGCTGGGTGCCACTGGACCCATTGGGCACATGGAGCCTGGACGTGTACGGGAAACTTGCCCGGGGAGAAGAACTGCTGATGCCGCACCAGGGCCTGGAGACGTTCCATCACGTTCACGCGGACGACGTGGCGCAAGCCTTCATGAAGGCGATTGCCAACCGGAATGCTTCTGTGGGCGAGAGCTTCCATGCCGTCTCGCCCGCGGCGATGACGATGCGGGGTTACGCGGAATCTCTGGCCGCATGGTTTGGGCAGCCCGCGCGGCTGCGATTTTTCCCTTGGGAGGAATACCAAGCCACGGTCTCTGCCAAAAACGCGCAAAATACCTGGGACCACCTGACCCATTGCTCGAATTGCAGCATCGCCAAAGCCCAAAAACTGCTTGGTTATCAACCACGTTACAGCTCGATGGAAGCTGTCTGGGAGTCACTCACCTGGCTGATCGAACACGGCCAGCTAACAGTGGAAAAGCAAGCGTAGCGTATCTCTGATTCGAGAGTGAGTAGCGGCACCGATGAAGAAGAGAAAACTGATTCTGGTGGGGGGCTTTCTAGGCACAGGGAAGACCACCCTCCTCCGGCAGGCGGCACAACAACTCACCCAGCAAGGCTATCGTGTCGCTTTGATCACCAATGACCAGGCGCCCGAGTTGGTGGACACCGGGATTTTGAAACAGGCAGGGTGGGCCGTGGGCGAGATCGCGGGAGGCTGTTTTTGTTGTAAGTTCGATGGTCTGGTCGAGACTGCCAACAAGCTGATCCAAGCGGCAGATCCCGACATCATCATGGGTGAACCTGTCGGCAGTTGCACGGACCTCTCGGCAACCGTGCTCCAGCCGTTGAAGGATACACTCGCCCATCAATTCGATTTGGCGCCCTTCACTGTGCTCATCGACGCCAACCGCCTGCGTGATGCCCTGAACCAAAACCCAATCAGCTTGCTTCATCCCAGCGCGCGGTACATCATCCGCAAGCAATTGGAGGAGGCAGACATCATGGTGCTGAACAAAGTCGATCAAATCTCTGCCTCCGATCTCCATAAGCTACGGGAGGAACTACAGAATCAGTTTCCCCGCAGCCCGTTGCTTTCTATGTCAGCCTTGCATGGACAAGGCATTCCGGCGTGGCTGGAATGGGTGCAGCAGGGAACTCCCGCGGGTCAGAAGATAGCTGATGTCGATTATGACACGTACGCAGAAGGGGAAGCGGTGTTGGGTTGGCTGAATGCCAGCGCGTCTCTTTCGCCCAAAGAACCAGTTGATTGGGGGCTTGGGGCCTGGAATTATTGGAGGCCTTACAACGGAGCTTCTCAAGCAAGTCTGCCGAAATAGCCCACATGAAAATGTTGATAGTTTCTGCGAGTAACCAATCGTTAAGTGCCAACCTGACCAGTTCACAAGGGAAAGCAACCTTGCGCGACCGGATTTACGGGAATTCTCCGATTACTCTGGTTTTCAATGCCCGCGTACAACTGTCCCCGGCGGAACTGCGTGCCGCAATCGAGGAGCACCTCAAGGCCTTTTGTGGGGAAGCGATTCAGCTCCAAATCACCGCGATTCAGAGTCTCAGTCCCGGAAGGCCCCAACCGGTTCACCGGTACGCGACAGTTGTTTAGCAGGATGCTGAAAAACCTTTGTGAACGTTGTCATTCCGAGCGAAGCGAGGAATCCCGCTCTGGAAACAAAGGAATTGCGAGATTCCTCGTTCGGCCTTGGCCGACGGCTCCTTGGAATGACAGGCTATACGGGTTTTCAGGACCCTGGTAGAAGGGGGTAGCGCGGACCCCTGTCGTTGGGGTCCGCGGTTCTGCAGTGGGAAAAACCACAAATCTCCAAAACAGGGTCTGCACTCGGGTCCGGGAGTCTGAATTTAAGGAAGAACCGCGGACCTCAAAAACGGAGGTCCGCGCTACATCGGTCGCGCGGCGTAGAGCCGGCTGCTCAATCCCGGAGGACATTTTCCGGAGCCAGCTCGTAGCTGGCGGCTTCAGCCGTGGTCCGGTCCTCCAAATCCGATGGCTTACTCGTACCTCAGCGCCACCATGGGATCGACCTTCGTCGCCCGGCGCGCGGGGAGGTAACATGCGCCGAAAGTCACGATCAACAGCAGGATCGTGACAGCAGCGTACGCAAGCGGATCAATCGGGCGAACCCCATAGAGCAGGCTCTGGAGATACCGTGTCAGGCCAAGTGACGCGCCTATTCCAATCACCACGCCAAGAGCTACCAGTCGAATACCCCGCCAGAGGACAAGCCCAAGCACCTCTAGCGGCGAGGCCCCCAGCGCCATGCGGACTCCCACCTCGTGCGTGCGCCGCGCTACCTCGTGTGCGAGGAGTCCGTAGATTCCGATGCAGGCAACAACGAGCGCCAGCAGAGCAAAGGCCCCTGAGAGCCACGCCACCAACCGTTCCTGAAATATCGTTCGGTTGATTTGCTCCGTTTGGGTCCTAAGCTGAAAGATAGGTAGGTTGCTGTCTACGCTCCTCAGGGCGCCGCGGATGGAAGGAAGTAGTGCCTTAGGGTCTGAAGCCGTACGGACTTCAAATGTCCCGCCGCCGGGCTGCATCGGGAAGGAGAGGGTCGGTTCGATCCCCCCGCGCAGGCTGCCACACTTTGTATCTCCCACCACGCCGACAATCTCCACGCTGGGCGCCTTTCCTTTCGCCAGGCTGAGCAACTCGCCAACGGGGTTGTGCTTACCAAAGAAACGCCGCGCGAAGGTGTGATTCACAATGACAACTTTCGCTTCCTTCTCGGATGTGTCGAGGAAATCGCGCGCGTTGTACGTCCGCCCGGCAAGCAGCGGGATGCGCATGGTCTCAAAGAAGTTTGGACCCACATTGAGAACATCAACCTGAGGAGATTGGTCCGGTTCATTTGCGAAGTAAATAGACTGCGTTCCGCACGCACCACCCAGAAAAAAAAACGTCGAATACCCGACCGAAGCGACCCCAGGAACAGCGGTAAGACGCCGCTGCAATTCGGGGAAGAGACTCGCCAGCCGCTCGCCTTTGTAACCATTCAACTCGGGGTACACACTGAGGAGTACGACGTTGTGCGCATCAAAACCAATCTTCATGGTTGCGAGGTTGATGAGGGTGCGCGCCAGCAGCGACGCGCCCACCAGGACGAGAATCGAGAGGGCCACTTGGGCGACGACAAGCACATTGCCCACCCCGAATCTCCGGCCGATCAAGGCGGTCCCCGGAAGGCTGACGGCGCTCTCCTTCAGTGCCGGAGTCACGTCGATTCGAGTGCCACGCAGCGCCGGTGCAAGGCCGGAGAGGATTCCCGTGAGTAAGGCGATGGCCATCGTGAACCCGAGGATTCTCAAGTCGGGACGAACGTTGATCTCCAAGGGAAAATACCAGTTCGAGGAAAGAAAGGCGGCCAAGGAACTCGCCCCCAGGTAGGCAAGAACGATGCCGAGCAACCCGCCCGCCACCGCCATGATGAGGCTCTCCGTAAGAAGCTGGCGAATAATCCGCCCACGCGCCGCCCCCAGAGCAAAGCGCACCGCAAGCTCCTTTTCGCGTGCAGCAGCCCGCGCCAGTGTCAGGCTTGCCACGTTGGCACAGGCAATGAGCAGCACTAGCCCGACCGCTGCCATCAACAGAAAAAGCGCGTCCCCGAAGCGCTCTTGTAGACTAACTAAGCCGTGTGCGAGGTTGACTAACTCCAGGTGCGGCGCGTCTTCCCGTTTCAATATGGGGCTTCCACCGCTTGTGACGCCACGAGTGAAAACAACCTGGGCTGCCGCCTCCGCTTGCGCGATCGTAACTCGGGGTTTGAGGCGGGCGCCTACCAATAGCCACCAATTAGCAGCATCTGATACTTCCCGTACATGCCGGACCACACGGCCCTCGGTTGACAGCGGCAGCCACATATCATGCACGATTCCAGGGTCAAGGCCGAGAAAGGCGGGCGGCGCGACGCCCACAATGGTGAAGGGTATGCCGTTCACCACAATCGACTTCCCGACCGCTGAGGGCACCCCACCGAACTGTCTCTTCCAGTAGCTGTAGCTAATCACGACGGCGGGAGAAGCGATAGCTCCTTCGTCGGAAACGCCCAGCACGCGGCCCAATGCGGCGCGAATACCGAGGGCGGGGAAAAAATCTCCGGAAACCAATTCGCCATCGGCGAAGCTTGCATTCCCATCGATGCTTACTCCTAGACTTGAGGCTGGAACGAGCGCAAAAACAGCAGCGAAAATATTCTTCTCGGCTCGCATCTGCTCGAACATTGGGTAAGAAAACGAGCAACCCGTGTAGGCAGGCTTTTTCGGATCACTGGCTTTACTGGGGCAGCCACTCCACGGATAAAAGGACTCCGTTTGAGGCGACTGACGGGCTTCCCATGTGAAAACCACCAGACGCTGCGGATTGGGAACCGGTAACGACCGGAGCATGACGGCGTCGATCAAACTGAAAATAGCCGTGTTGGCGCCAATGCCCAGGGCGAGGGTGAGGACGGCGATGGCGGTGAAGCCGGGTTTCTTGCGCAGCATGCGCAGGCCGAAGCGGAGGTCTTGCACGAGGTGGTCCCACCAGAGCGAGCGGCCCGATTCGTAGAAGCGCTCCTCGGCCTGCGTGACGTTGCCGAAGGCGCGCCGTGCCGCCCTGCGAGCCTCTCCTTCGCTCAAACCCTGCTCTTTCAGTCGCTCCGTCTCGAGTTCGAGATGCGCTTCGATTTCCGCTGTGAAATCGCTCTGCTTGCGTTTTCGCCAGAAGATCATGTTAACCCTCCCCGGCCTCGGGTCCCAGAACCCGCCCAATGGCCGCCGCCAGTCGCCGCCACTTGGTCGTCTCTTTCACGAGTTGCTTGCGGCCCGCTCGCGTGAGCGTGTAGAAGCGCGCCTTGCGGTTATTCGCGGAGGTCCCCCAGTCGGCCGCGATCCAACCCCGCTCTTCCAGGCGCTGGAGCGCGGGATAAAGCGCCCCGTGCTCGACCAGCAGTTCGTCCTCGGTTGTCTGTTGAATGGCGCGCGCGATGCCTTGCCCGTGCTGCGGGCCGAAGATCAGCGTGCGCAGGATCAGCAGGTCCAGCGTGCCTTGCAAAAGTTCCAGCCGGTCTTTCTCTTTTTGGGTAGACATATAACCCAAGTATCCACACTTTGGGTAAGATGTCAACCCAAATAGTTATGCGTCAGAGAGCCGCCCCGACAGCGCGCCACGGCGTTCATTCAGGGTGTTACGCTTGAAAGAGATGCTTGCGCGAAAGCGATTACGGCTTCCAGTCCATCAATGATTAGACATCAAAGGAGGAGACTTCCTGCGCCGTCAGGCGCGCAAGATCGTAGCAATGGGTGGGTTACGATCTTCCGCCCGTCATCCGACGGGCCAACATCACTTACACATTACAGGGAGCGTTTTGACCCACTTGAAACTCTGTATGGGATGTCAAATCCGTATGAGGCCGCCCGAGTTCTTCAATACCATCCGCCAGTCCGATCGCCCGCTGGGCAAGGTAGCGCGGACCTCCGTCCCGCCCTGGCGGGACGGAGGTCCGCGCTACCTTGCTGCTGCTGCAAGGAAATGGGAAAGAACTAACGGCTCTCTGGTCCGACCGTAGAAGGCTCTGGCTGAAAGAGCCGGCGGCGGTGCGGGAGAGATTTAACCTGAAGGTTCCGGTGTGTCACCTCTCCCGCCTCCAGCAGCCGCGCTACTCGCCATTAATGGTCCCAGTCCCGACACCACAAGTATCCATCGTACATCCAAATAGAACGAGCGCATTGCGTACTCGTGTTTCCAGTAAGCGCGGTGAACGCGATCATGCATGTTAACCGGGATTAACATCTTAACCGCTAACAGGCGTTTGATCTTCAATTCGGACCCATGGCGGAGTACGCCATCTGTGCGCAAGCCGTGACAAGGAGCTGCCTGTCGCTCCGGCGGCCAAATTCCGAACAAGACCGCGCTAGTGTTTTGTCTCTCAAATAGGTTTACAGACGTAGCGCCGCCCTTTAGGGCGGCATGCCGGGCTAAAGCCCGGCGCTACGAGGGCGTCGGCTCGACGCGAGATTGTAAAGGTTCTTGAGAGACACAACACTAGCCGCTGCTGCTTACTTGCTGGGCGCATCGTATCGCCGGTTGACTTCCTTCCAGTTCACCAGGTTCCACCATGCGGCGACGAATTCGTTGCGGCGGTTCTGGTACTTGAGGTAGTAGGCGTGTTCCCACACGTCGATCACGAGGAGTGCCTGCTTGCATTCGTTCACCGGATTGTCGTGCAGAGGCGTGGACGTGATTTCGAGCTTGCGGTTTCTATCCAACTGCAGCCACGCCCAGCCGGAGCCGAAGCGCCCCATGGCTGCGGCGGAGAACTTCTCTTTGAACGCTCCGAAGCCCCCGAAAGTCTTCTGAATTTCTTCGGCGAGTTTTCCGACGGGCTTACCGCCGGCGTTGGGCGCCATGATTTCCCAGTACAGGCTGTGGCTGAAGTGGCCTCCGCCGTTGTTGCGCACGGTCGTCCGGATCGCCTCAGGAACGATGGCGCAATAATCGGCCAACAACTCTTCCAGCGTCTTGCTGGCCAGTTCGGGCGCTTGCTCCAAAGCTTTGTTGAGATTCGTCACGTAGGCGGCGTGGTGCTTTCCGTGGTGGATCTCGACGGTCATCTTATCCATGAGTGGTTCCAGGGCATCGTGAGAGTAGGGGAGTGGTGGAAGATTAAAGGGCATAGTGTCTCCTTTGGTTTCAGAATTCAGGATGCGCAACGCTAGAGGGATTCCACCGAGTGCGGCGTGAATCCCTTGGCGCGATGTCCTCAACTTAGTGCTCATTGTTTATTTCGTCATATCGTGCAGTCGATAGCTGCACGATTCTCTCTACGGAACGGGCGGTTATGCCAATGTTCGAACGGACTTTTCCCTGTCCCATTGGCGTGTCTTTGCCGCAGCAATAAATGTATCTTTGTCGTTGGTATCCACGACGCCCGCGTCTTGTCCGACGTTCGCTATTTTCAAAAGCGCTTGGCCGCCTTTGTCGACGGCGATTGCCTTGAGATGACCGAGAGCATCGCGCACGAAATCGATCGCGGCGCTTTCCATCGACAGTGTCTTTGCGCCTTCGACGGATTAGAGATGGTAGCTTCGTGGCCTCCTCGCTTAAAAAGTTTAGTGGGCGTACGGCGAAGATTACTTTAAACCGATGCTTCCCCTATTTCTGAGCATTTTTGACCAGGTGTCAGAGCAGTATTGAACTGACTCGCAAGTCCCCTCGGTGTACAAAGGGTGTGCAGCATGCAGAGGAAGCTGCGGAAGGAGTCACTGTGAACAAGACCCTTGGAATGATCCTTATTGCGCTTGGTCTGTTAGGTCTTGCATGGGGAGGTTTTACGTACACGACCAGGGAAAAGATCGTAGACATCGGACCGATTCACGCTACTCGCGAAAAGACGCATAATATACCGTTGCCTCCCATCGCAGGCGCTGTGGCGCTCATTGGTGGCATTGTGCTCTTGGTAGCAGGTAGGAAGCAATAACTTTCGCCCAGCATCAACGCAGCGCGTACAGAAACGCGAGAAGGAGAATCTCCATGCCATACATAACGGCCGGTAAGGAAAACTCCGGCAACATCGATCTTTACTATGAGGACCACGGCTCGGGTAAGCCCGTTGTCCTTATCCATGGGTACCCGCTGAGCGGTGCTTCCTGGGAGAGGCAGGCGCCAGTTCTTTTGGACGCGGGGCACCGTGTCATTACCTACGACCGCAGAGGGTTCGGTAAGTCCAGCCATCCAACCACGGGCTACAACTACGACACCTTCGCCGAGGACCTCCATAAACTCGTGACGCAGCTCGAACTGCGTGATTTTGCGCTGGTCGGTTTTTCAATGGGAGGCGGTGAAGTGGCGCGCTATATAGGGAAGTACGGGTCGAAGGATGTAAGCAAGGCGGTATTCATCTCGGCGGTCCCGCCGTTCCTCCTGAAAACCTCGGACAACCCGGAGGGCGTGGACGGCAGTGTCTTCGAGGGGATCCAGAAAGCCATCGTCGCAGACCGTTACGCGTTCTTCGCCGAGTTTTTTAAGAATTTCTACAACATGGACCTCCTGCTGGGCAAGCGCGTCAGCGAACAGGCCGTCCAGGCTAGTTGGAACGTCGCAGTCGGCGCCTCGGCTACGGCAAGTCTCGCGTGCGTACCAACGTGGCATGAGGATTTCCGCAACGATCTGACTCGCGTTGACGTGCCCACGCTGGTCATTCAAGGCGATGCGGATCGGATTCTGCCCATCACTGCTTCGGGACTCCGGACCGCCAAGCTGATTAAGGGAGCCCGCCTGTCGGTGGTAAAGGATGGGCCGCACTGCATAACTTGGACGCACGCAGAGCAGGTTAACGGTGAACTGGTGGAGTTTCTTAAGAAAGATAAGTGAAGCTCCCAATCAGCCTAAGGCTCATGCCGCCATGGCAGCAGATGGCCGGGGCACCGACCGCCGTGGACGCTATTAACTTTTGACGCCGGGCTTTCATTCACATACTGGCGCTGCCGCCAAAGATCATTCATAGCGGAGGGCTTCAATGGGGTCGATCTTAGTGGCGCGGCGCGCGGGAATGTAGCAGGCAAGCCAGGCCACAACAAGAAGAACCAGCGAGACGGCAACGAAGGTCACCGGGTCGGTGGGCTTGACGCCGAAGAGCATAGTTTGCAGGAAGCGAGTGAGTCCGATCGACGCGGCCACGCCGACGCAGGTCCCGGCCAACGCGGAGCGCAGCCCTTGCCCGACCACGATCTTCAGCACATCGCCACGTTCAGCGCCCAAAGCCATGCGGACGCCTATTTCATGGGTTCGCTGGCTTACCGAATAGGACACCACGCCATAGACGCCCACCGAGGCGAGGATCAGACCGAGGCCTGCAAATGTGCCGAGCAGAAGCATGTTGACCCGCCGCGGCGTTAGCGATCTGGCCTCAAGTTCTTCCAACGTCGCCAAGTCATGGGGTGGTTCGTCTTTGTCAAGACTTGCAACCTGCCTGCGCACAGACCCCGCCCAAAGCATTGGCTTTCCCGCCGTGTGTACGAACAAGATCATGAAAGGTTCGCCAGCCTGCAGGTAGGGAACATAAATCACCGCATTGGGATCGCTTTCGAGAGAACCCCGAACGTCGCCCACTACGCCCACGATGGTCAACCAAGAGTTCTGTTGAATCCATCCCTCGACCCTTCGGCCCAGGCAACTCTCACCGGCAAAGAAGCGGCGAGCGAAGGATTCACTGACGATGGCAACGCGCGGTGAGCCGTCACGGTCGCCATCGCCAAAATAGCGTCCCTGTTTAAGAGGGATACCCATCGCGCGGAAGTAATCCGGAGTGATGCTGGCGACGGAAACAATGGGTATCTTTTCCCGCCGGCCTTCTATCGCCAAGTCATCGACGGTACCCGATCGACCCAGGAGCGGTGGGCAGTTGCTGCCACCAACCAATTGAACTCCTGCTAGGTTCTTGATCCTCTCTATCACTTGCTCGAAGAACCTAGCCTGATCTTTCCGCGTCGGATACCTGGAAAGCGTTAGGTCTATGGTCAGGCTCAGGGTATGCTCTGATTTGAATCCCGGGTCGATACCGCGGGTTCGCAGGAAGCTTCTGAAGAGTAAGCTGGCGCCGACCAGAAGCACCATGGCCAAGGCGGTCTCGGAGACGAGCAGCAGGCTGCGGAAAAGCATGCCGGATCGAGATTCGGCAGCGTTGCGGCCTGCTTCCTTGAGTACCTCATTCAACGAAACCCTGGAGGCCTGGAGCGCAGGAGCCAAACCGAAAGCCAGTCCGGTGACCGCTGCTAAAGCCAAGCTAAAACCCAAGACCCGGTAGTCGAGGCTGATGGGTTCGAGTGTCGGGAGGTTGGGAGAAATAAATGCAACCAACAGGTCCTTTACCCAGCTCGCCAGAGCCAAACCGAGGATCCCGCCCATCAGAGCCAACAGTGCGCTCTCCGTGAGAAGCTGCCGGACGATTCGAGACCTTCCCGCACCTACCGTCAGCCGCACCGCGATCTCTTTTTGACGCGTGGCCGCGCGGGAGAGTAACAGGTTGACGACGTTGGCGCAGGCGATGAGGAGTAAGCATCCTACGGCTGCGAGGAATACCAGTAACGGAAGCCTCGCTTTGCCGGTGATATCCTCGTGCCAGGGCACCACAACCGCGTGCCTCTTTCTGCCTTTCGGCAGGGTCGATTGCAGGATCGTGTTAAGCTCGGCGCGCGCCTGGTCATAGCTCACCCCGGGTTTAAGTCGACCGATTACTCGCACCAGGATGGGCACCGCTCCATTGGGGTTAACCGAAAAAGGCATCCAGAGGTCATAGTCAGCTCCATACTGATCGGGGACCAGGAACGATGCGGGGAGGACCCCAATCACGGTGTAACTCTTGGCATCAAGGGTCAGTGCCCTGCCGATAACGGAGGGATCGCCACCGAAACGACGCTTCCAGAGAGCGTGACTGATGATTGCCACTGGTGGAGCGCCGGGACGGTCTTCCTCGGGGAGAAATATCCGGCCCAGCACGGGTTGAACACCCAAGAGCCGGAAAAAGGAGGCGCTGACTGTGCCGAACGTAACTCGCTCTGCCTCCCCTCCTCCCGTAAGGTTAGCCTGGGATTCTATATAGGCTGCAATCTGGCTCAAAGTCTGACTGCGGTCTTTCCAGGCGAGATACTCACGGCCGCTCGAGAAAGGGCCCCATGTATCCCCCCGGATATAAAGCAGACGATTCGGTTGCGGATAGGGCAAAGGGCGGAGGAGAACCGCATAGACAACAGTAAAGATTGCTGTGGTGGCGCCAATACCTAAGGCGAGGGTCAGTACCGCCACCGCAGTGAACCCCCGATTTCGCCGAAACGTCCTGACTCCGTACAACAAGTCTTGCCATAGTGTTTCGAGCCAACCAAGGCTGTTCATCCGATAAATGTCCTCACGGATCAGCATGGTGTTGCCCAGCTTCCGGCGCGCGGCATAGCGCGCCTCCTCCGGCGACATGCCTCGGGCAATGTTCTCGTCAGTCTCGATTTCGAGGTAAGCCCGGAGCTCGCGCGCTCGCTCCCCATCCCAACAGCGGCGGCGAAAGAATCTTGTCCAACTCATTTTCTACTCCGTGGAGTCGTTAATTCCCAGTTATCACCCGTTAGCGATTAGCTCTCAGCTAGAGTTTCGAAAATCCCAAGGATCTCAGGTGAATAGACTCGAGCAAGAACCCCGTTCGGAAAAGCGCCGAGCGTGGGTACCCGCTACTCCCGAGATTCTTACTCCGCGCGCAGGGCTTCCGTCGGCTCAATTCGGGCTGCGCGGCGTGCCGGTAGATAGCTGGCCAGTGCGCTCACGATTAGCATCACAACGCAGCTTGCAGGGAGCAGCCACACGTTCTCCGCGCGTATGCTTATGAAGGCCCGAAGCAGTTTTCCTAGGGCAAGGCTAAAGGCTGTTCCGATAGCAACGCCGGAGAATACCGCCCATGACTCCGAAAGCAAGATAGTGCGAAAGATGTCATTGCGCGTGGCCCCCAACGCAACCCGGATTCCTATCTCCCTGGTGCGCTGAGCGACTGCAAATGAAGTAACACCATACAAACCGATCACAGCGAGGAAGAGAGCGATGCTGGAAAAGGCGCCAAAGAGCATGGCCAGCCAGCGGTCGCGACCGCGCACATCTTCGCTCAAGATTTCGCTGAGCGTTCTGGCCTGTAGGATGGGCTGGTCAGGGTTCAACTGCTTTACAACACGGCGCGCGGTTTCTAGAACTGCCACGGGATCGTTTTTCGTGCGCAATATCACGCGCAAGCTTCCGGCGGTGGCGAACAGCGATTCCGGCAGGTATATTGATTCTCGGGGTGGAGCGCCAGGCAATGAAGTGTTGCGTACGTCGCCGGTAATTCCAACAATTCGGACCATCTCCTGCGGATGCGGTGGCCGCACAGCACCCGGGTATCCCGCTACCAACCCCGGTATGCGCAGCATGCGGCCCATTGGATCCAACGAGCCAAACAGACGGCGCGCGAAGGTTCGGTTTATCAGAGCGACGGGAGATCCGCCCTCGTATTCACTTTGTGTGACTTCTCTTCCTGCGAGGATAGGAATGCGCGTGGAATGCAAGAAATGAGCATCCACAAATTCGACATCCGCATGCGGCATCTTAGCGTCCATGTCGGGACCGAACTGCTCGCTGGGAAGAGCGTATCCCATCTGGAGTCCCCCATCGCTTGGCATGGCTTGGTCCAGACTCGCGTCTTTTACACCGGGGATTTGCCGCAGGCGCTCTTGCAGAATCGTTCGATACTGCAAACGCGCCGTCCAGTTCGCATAATCTCCCGAGCGAATTGGTAACCGGAAAGTAAGGACATTGCGCGGATCATAACCCAGATCCAACTTGTATAGACCGATGAACGCCAGAATCATTGCCCCGGCCGTAACCACTAACACGAGAGTCGAAGCAATCTGCGATGCGATGAGAACGCGGTGCGATCTAGGGGCACGTCTTGAACCTGAAGAGAATCGCACGTTGTATTTCGGCCCACGGGCATGCTTGGACACTCCGAGGCTCGGGAAAAGACCAAAGAGAACCGCGGTGGCAAGTGAAACTGCGATACTGAATGTAATGACGGCGCCGTTTACCGAGAGCACACCTCCTGGAGGAAAGAAACTCTTTGTCAGAGGCGCGCGCAGTGCGGCCACACCGCAATAGGTGATGGCGATTCCCAAGACTCCACCCCCCGAAGCGATGAGCAAGGCCTCGGTGAGGAGTTGGCACGTGAGTCGCGAGCGCGAGGCTCCCAGGGCATTGCGGATTTCGAACTCACTCTGACGAACGGCTGCTCGTCCCAGCAGCAGGATCGATACATTCGCACAGGCGATGAGCAACAGCATGCAAACGGCTGCGAATAGCAGTTCCAGGCGTTTTTGGCCAGACCCAGGACTGCGCTGGCCTAATTCCATAGGTTGCAATTGTGTCTCCGATGGAAGCTCGACCCCTTCGGAAGCAAAAACGAATTGGCGAACGAGAGCCAGCATTTGTGTCGACAGGACCGATGAACGCGCCCCCTTACGGACACGAACGTATAAGGGGTAAATATCGTCAGGGTCTCCGCCGAGCACCAAGGGAATGAACGCCGCCGCTCCCTCCCACGCGAACTGCGGAGGCATCACCCCCACGATGATAAACTGCCGACGATTAAGAGCTAGCTTGCGTCCCAGGACGTCCGGGTCGCACTGGTAATGGGCCCGGCAGAATGTATATCCAAGTACAACAGCGCGCTGATCCTGATCCTCTCTCGTAAGCGTACGTCCAAAAAGTGGCGCCACCCCTAGAAAATTAAATGCGTTGCCGGAGAAGCGAGCAACCGCGATATCCTCTGGATATCCACTCACATTTGTGATGGGATCGGTCAAGTCAGAAAGCATTGCGTCTTCAACCGTACTTGCGCGGCGGACCGTCTCAAGGTCGTGAGCGTTCACCGCCATGAAGCCACGGATGCCCTGCTTGTCCAGGAAGGCCATTTGAACGATGCGATCCGCGTCTCTATAAGGGTACGGATTCAAAATAGCTCCGTAGACGACGCCGAAAACAAGCGCTGCTGCGCCAATTCCGATGCCGAGCGTGAGTACCGCCACCGCGGTGAAGCCGGGATTTCGCTTGAGTTGACGCAGGCCGTAGCGAAGGTCTTGCCATAGCGTTTCTAGCCAGCCGAGACTGTTGATACGATAAATCTCCTCGCGGATCAGCGTGGTGTTGCCGAGCTTGCGGCGCGCGGCGTAGCGCGCTTCTTCCGGCGACATGCCTCGGGCAATGTTTTCGTCGGTCTCGGCTTCAAGATACGCTTCAAGCTCGCGCGCTCGTTCCTCATCCCAATAGCGGCGGCGGAAGAATCGTGTCCAGCTCATGATTGGCTCCGTGTCGAAGTCGTCAGTTCTCAGTCGTCAGTTTTCAGTAACGAATGGCTGCCGAATTGAGGTTGTCTGAAAACTGATAGCTGATAACTGATAACTTCACTCGTACCTCAGCGCCACCATGGGATCGACCTTCGTCGCCCGGCGCGCGGGGATGTAGCTGGCGAGCCACGCCACAACGAGAAGAACCAGCGAGACGGTAACGAACGTCACCGGGTCAGTGGGCTTGACGCCGAAGAGCATGGATTGCAGGAAGCGAGTGAGTCCAAACGACGCCGCCACGCCGACTGCTGTACCTATCAACACCGAGCGAAGTCCTTGCCCGACCATGATCTTCAGCACATCGCCGCGTTCGGCGCCCAAAGCCATGCGGACTCCTATTTCATGCGTACGCTGGCTTACCGAATAGGACACCACACCATAGATTCCGACCGATGCAAGGGCCAAGCCCAGAACTGCAAATGTGCAGAGCAGAATCATGTTGACCCGCTGTGGCGTGAGCGATTTTGCCTGAAGTTCTTCCAACGTCATCAGGTCATGGGTGGGTTGGTCCTTGTCGACACTCGCAATCTGGCTTCGCACGGTGGCAGCCCAACGCATGGGGTTTCGCGCAGTGCGCACGACAAAGACCATGTGTGTCATGCCGGCCTGCAGGTAGGGCAGGTAGATCTCTGGTTCCGGCTCGGTGTCCGGCTTGTTGCGAACATCACCCACCACCCCCACGATGGTCATCCGTTCCTTCTCATGCTTAACTACCCAACTCATGATCGACTTGCCGAGACAATTTTGGCCGTGGGCATAGCGGCGAACAAAGGACTGATTTACGATAGCGACGCGCGGCAAACCTTCACGATCGTCATCGGTGAAGTTGCGTCCCCGCATGAGAGGAATTCCCATGGTGCGGAAATAATCCGAGCTGATCATCTCGAACGCGGTAGTAGTTAAACTCTCCAGTCCCCCTTCAATCATCGGTCCGGTCATCGTCACTTCCCATGCGCAACCACCGAAGAGACATGGGCAGGTGCTGGCGCCTACCGATTCAACGCCTGCCAGGCCCTTGATGCGTTCGATGGCTTGCTGGACGAATTTTGACTGCTCCGTTGGCGTGGGGTACTTGGAGAGCGTCAGGTCAACGCTTAAGCTAAGGATGTTCTGTGGTTTGAATCCCGGCTCGATCCGGCGTGCTCGCAGAAAGCTCCTGAAAAGCAAGCCGGCGCCGAGCAGAAGCACCATGGCCAGGGCGGTCTCGCAGACGGTAAGCAGATTGCGGAAGAGCCTGCCGGATCGAGATTCGGAAGCGCTACGGCCGGCTTCTTTAAGCACCTCACTCAACGAAACCCTCGAGGCCAGGAGCGCAGGAGCCAATCCGAAGACCAGTCCGGTTACCACGGCCAAAGCCAGGCAGAAGCCCAGGACCTTGAAATCGAGGCTGATAGGTTCCAGTGCCGGGAGGTTGGGAGAAATAAACCTAACCAGCAGGTCCTTCACCCAGCGCGCCAAACCCAAGCCAACCAGCCCGCCCAGCACGGCCAGCAGCACGCTCTCAGTGAGAAGTTGCCGGACGATCCGAGTCCTCGCCGCACCTACGCTCAGCCGCAGCGCGATCTCTTTCTGGCGACAGGTGGCCCGGGACATCAGGAGGTTGGCCACATTGACACACGCGATGAGAAGCAGGAAGCCCACCGCGCCCAGGAAGAGCAGCAACGAGAGCCTGGATTTATCGGTGATCTCCTCATGCAAGGGCAAAACCACGACCCTCTTCGTGAAGCCCTCCGGCAAGGTGAGGCCCTTCAAAGTGGATTGTATGATCGTGTCCAGTTCCGTGCGCGCTGCTGCCAGGCTTACTCCTGGCTTGAGACGGCCGATGACTCGAACGGCTTGAAATGGGCTCGCTTTCATTTCGCGCCAAAGCGGCATCCAAAGGGCATAGTCAATCTTGTACTCATCGGGAATAACGAAGCTGGCGGGAAGCACTCCCACCACCGAACGAAGCTTACCGTCCAAGGTGATGCTCCTGCCGATAACAGACGGATCGCCTCCGTAACGGCGCTTCCAAAAAGGCTCACTCAGGATCACTACCGGCGGACCGCCGGGACGGGTTTCCTCAGGAAGGAAAACCCGTCCGAGCATGGGCTGAACGCCCCAGAGCGAGTAGAACGACGAACTGGCCAACCCGCTCACCACTCGTTCTGCCTCACCGCCTCCAGTGAGGTTAGCCGCAGAAGACGTATAGGCGGCAACGTGACTCAGCGTGCGGCTTTGATTCTCCCAGACTGCAAAGTCGTCGCTCCCTACGACGGTGATGATCCCACCATAGGCGGGTCCGACATTTTCCTCCACATAAACCAGTTGTTCGGGATGCGGGTAGGGCAAGGGGCGAAGAAGTACAGCATTGACAACTGTAAAGATGGCCGTGGTAGCCCCGATGCCCAGAGCTAGCGTGAGCACCACGACTGCCGTAAAGCCGCGATCCTTGCCCAGCATGCGTATAGCGTACCGGAGATCTTGCCACAGGGTTTCGAGCCAGCCTAGGCTGTTCATGTGATAAATCTCCTCGCGGATCAGCGTCGCGTTGCCGAGCTTTCGGTGCGCGGCGTAGCGCGCCTCCTCCGGCGACATGCCTCGCGCCATGTTCTCATCGGTCTCGATCTGTAGATATGCTTCGATCGCGCGCGCGCGCTCCTCATCCCAAAAGCGGCGGCGAAAGAATCGAGTCCAAATCATAGTTAGCTCTCAGGTTTCAGCCATCAGTTCTCAGTTGTCAGTTATCAGCACGCGTAGCGCAGACCTCCGTGTTTGAGGTCTGCGGCTTTGCTTGAGAAGAACTGAAAACTGATGCCTGACGACTGATAACTGCATTTTCTTACTCCTCTGCCGGCCTCAGCACGCGGTTTATGGCGCGCACCAGTTCATCCCAGCGGCTGGTCTGCTGGGCTAATTGCTTGCGACCCGGCAGCGTCAGCCGGTAGTAGCGGGCCCGGCGGTTGTTTTCCGAAGTGCCCCAGAACGAGGCGATCCAGCCGCGGTCCTCCAGCCTGTGCAGGGCGGGATAGAGCGAACCGTGCTCGACTTGCAGGACATCTTCGGAGCGGTGTTCGATGGCGTAGGCGATGGTGTGCCCGTGGGCGGGACCCAGCACCAGCGTCTGTAGAATCAGCAGGTCGAGCGTGCCCTGGAGCAGCTCGCCTTCCAGTGGAGGTGATCCTTTCTTTGGCATGCCGCCCTTATACTCCAATAGATCATCTTCTGCAAGAAGAAAATGCACACCAGCTATATGTTTTCAATATGACAAGATGCCAGCAAGATGCTAGAGAGGAGAACTTGAGAAGATTACCTATGGGTAGGCTGGAGTTGACCTTTGCCTCGCATACCAGTGTGATGGACGAGGTAGCACAGACGGCCGAATTTGAGGTCTGCCGCCTTGCTTGGGAAGAAGCGCGGAGCTGAAGAACGCAGGACCGTGCTGCCTCCTCCCGGTTGTCAGCAGTCAGTGATCAGTTGTCGAGCGACCGTAGGTTCGAAGTGGGAACAAGGAGTTACAAACCCATCACCCTACCGCTGTCACCTCACACCTGAAACCTGACACCTACTCGTACCGCAATGCCACCATGGGATCAACCTTCGTCGCCCGGCGCGCAGGGATGTAGCTCGCCAGCAGCACAACGCAGGTCAACAGCAACGAAACCTCAATGAACGTCAGCTCGTCGGTGGGCTTTACTCCGTAGAGCAGGGTCGAAAGAAAGCGCGTCAGAGCGAGCGCAGCCGCGATTCCGATGCCAATACCAATAGTTACAAGCCGCAATCCCCGGCCCATCACCATCTTCAGCACGTCACCTTTCTTCGCTCCCAGCGCCATCCTGAGACCGATCTCGTGGTTTTTTTCAACCACTCGATAGGCCAACAGTCCATAGAGCCCAACGCAGGCTAACAGCAGCGCGAGCGCGCTGAATAGGATTGAGAGCCTTGTCGTCAACCGTTCCCGGATGAGCGAGTCTGAAATCTCAGTCGAAAGCGAACGGATGTTGTAAATGGGTAGGGTCTTATCGAGAGCTTGCACTTCGTGTTGGATGCCATTGACCAAGCCCAATGGGTCCCCTGCGGTTCGGACCTCAAAGGTCACTCCTGTCGGGACAAAAACGTCTTGCTGCAAAGCAGGCGTGTAAACCAGACGCGGAACAGGCTGGCGCAGGCCGTTGAACTTAGTGTCGCCGACCACACCGACGATTTCAATGTCCGGTTGCGCACCGGGGCCCAGCCCAATCCGTCTGCCGATCGGGTTCTCCGTGCCGAAATACATTCGCACCGCAGCCTCGTTCACTATGGCCCATTTGGGCGCAGTCGCGACATCTCGTAATTCGAAATCGCGCCCGAGAAGAACTGGAATTCCCAGGGCCGAGAAGTATCCTGGGCTTTCGATCTGCCGGAATACGCCATCGTCACGAACGGTTCGAGGTTGATAGCCGGGGACAGTGATCTTTTCAGCCCAGTTGCCGCCGAGCGGAGAAACGAAGGAGAAGCTCGCCCCCTCGATACCCGGCAGCGCTTCGATCTTCATCCCTTAGGCGCTCGTAAAGACCTTTGCGGCGCTCGCCGCGATTGTCTGCCGACGTGGCGTTCAGGGTGAACAAGAGGACGCCCTGGGGGTTAAAGCCGGGATTGACCGCCCTAAGTCCTTGCAGGCTTCGGACCAGCAGTCCCGTCCCGGTGAGCAACAGGAGCGAAAGAGCAACCTGAAAAATCACCAGTGAGTTCGCTAACCCGAGTCGAGATCGGCCTTGTGGCTGACCAATGGCGTCCCCCTTAAGGGTGGGAGTAATGTCTACCCTTATCGCGCGCAAAGTAGGTGCTGCACCAAAGAGGATTCCGGTCAGCAACGAGATGGTAAGCGCGAATGCCAGGATGCGCAGGTCAGGCGGAACATTGATTGGATTGTCTACCCGCCCAGTGGAGACCATCCTTATCAATGCTCCGCTGCCCCAATACGCCAGAAGGACACCGGCCGCCCCGGCCAGTGCTGCCAGCAGAAGACTTTCAGTAAGCAACTGACGCAGAAGTCGTATTCGCCCCGCACCAATCGCCACCCGTACCGCAATCTCCCTTTGTCGTGCCACCGCCCTTGCGGACAGCAGGCTGGCGACATTGGCACAAGCGATTAACAGGACCATTCCCACCGTTGCCAGCAACAAGAGCAGTGGAAATGAAAACTGCTCCCTGATTTCCGAAACGACCCCTGTGGCGGCCGATTGCACTTCCAGCCGCAGATTGCGCCTGAACATCTGAATTTCGTTACGCTGTGGAATAGGTGCGACGGCGGCTGATTCATTCTACGCGTGCTCAAACACGACAGCCAAATTGGCCTGTGCTTGCTGTCTCGTCACGCCGGGCTTCAACCTCGCAACAATGGTTACCCAATAAGACAGATAATTGTTCAAGAGCGACGGGGAACCAGTAACTTCAGGCTACAGCGTAATAGGGACTGTAACCTCTGGTGAACGCCCTACCTCCGCACCGAAAAACCTACGAGGCGTTACTCCGATGATCGTGAGCGGCGCGCCGTCCACCTGGATGATTTTGCCTAAGACGGATGGTTCACCGCCGAAACGACTTTTCCAGTAGCTATAGCTGATCACGGCTACGGGATTGCGGCCTAGGGCGTCCTCTGCATGGAAAGTTCGACCAAGGGCCGCATCCACACCCATGACCGAAAAGTAATCTCCGGAGGCAAGGAGAAGGCCGCCGATAATTCCCGGCCTGCCATCTGCGACAACGTTCGCTTGAGGCAGATACGTGAGCGCACAGGCGCCAGAGAAAACATCGTTGTTATTGCGAAACTCCTAAAAGTGTGGATAGGGAAAACCTGTTTCCCGAAAACCCGGAACGACCTGGACGAGTTGCACAAGTTGATTTGGGTGTTTCACCGGCAAGTTTCTCAGAACTACCGCTTCAATGACGCTGAAGATGGCTGTGTTAGCGCCAATACCGAGCGCCAGGGTGATAACGGCCACGGCAGTGAAGCGGGGATTGCGCTTGAGTTGACGCACGCCGTAGCGGAGGTCTTGGAGCAGGGTTTCAAGCCAACGAAGGCCCCACATGTCCCGCGTGACCTCTTTGACCAAAGTGACGTTGCCGAACTCGCGGAGGGCTGAGGCACGAGCTTGCTCGGCGGTTTCGCCCTGCCCGACATGATCCTGCGCGGCCATGCGTAGATGAGCCTGGACCTCCTCGTCCAGTTCCTCTTCACGCCGACGTCGGCGAAACAACCGTTCCCAAACACTCATGAGTAACCTTCATTCGAAGCGAAGTGCCACCATGGGGTCCATTCGGGAGGCGCGGCGGGCGGGAATCCAACATGCGAGCAACGCAACGCCAGTGAGGAGCACCGATACTGCCACGAACGTCAGCGGGTCGGTGGGCTTCACGCCGTAGAGCAAGTTGGACAAGAACCGTGTTACTCCCAGCGCGACCACAACTCCGATCACCACTCCCGTTAAACTTAGCGTCATTCCTTGAATCATCACGAGACGCAACACATCACTTTTCTGCGCACCAAGGGCCATCCGAACACCAATATCGTGCGTGCGCTGCGAAACGGAGTAGCTGATGACGGCGTACAGACCAATGGCGCCCAGCAACAACGCCATTCCGGAGGCTACGGCGAGCACTACCAGGCTAAGCGACGTTTGAGCCATCGATTGCTTGTAGATATCCGCCATGGTTTCCATCCCCACGAGCGGAAGATTGGGATCCACCGACCGAACGGCTCGGCGGACTTCGCGCACGAAACTCTCTGAGCCAGCACGCGCGCTGCGGATGATAAAGAAAGCATCTGGCACATTGAAGACTTGATGGCCCCCAAAACTTGCCGCCATGATAGGCCAATAAACCTCCGTAGGCGCTGGCTTGTTCAATCCGTTGTCGTGGACGTCACCAACCACTCCTACGATCTCATGCCACTCGTCCTTGGCGCCCACGCGTATTTGCTTGCCGATGGCGTTCTGCGGGTCGCGCCAATACTCTCGCGCCAGGTTTTCTGACACCAGAGCGACCAGGCGCTTGTTGTAAATGTCACTCCAGGTGAAGCCGCGGCCGGCGACGATGGGCACGCCAAGCGTGTGAAAAAATCCAGGCGAGATGAACTTCTCCCCGTGCGACGGGGGTTCTTGCCCTTCGGCGTATGTACGATCGCGCACAAAGACCGGATCGCGGCCAATACCAAGCAGGGGCCCCGGGAGGCAGATGCTTGCAGAGGAGACGCCCGGGAGCGCCTCGACTTTTTGCAGAATCGCTTGCTGCATCCGTGTTAGCTGTTCGGGCCCGTGAACATCAGTCCCGTGAATAAAAAGACTGAACGCCTGAACCGTCGCCGGAGGCGCAGTGAATCCGGGCCGAACTTGGATCAAGCCACGAAATGTGCGAACCATGAGGCCGACGTTGATCAATAACACTAACGCCAGTCCCACCTGAACAATCACGAATCCATTCTGGGCTCGGCGGCGCTCACGGCCCGCACTATGGGAACGTCCGGCGTCTCTTAGCCCACTTCCCAAACGTCCGCCTGCAAACCTCAGGATGGCCATCGAGCCGAAGAGAAGGCCTGCGGCCAGCGATATGCCTATGGCGAATAGGAGAACGATGCCATCAATTCTGATTTCGTTGAGGCGCCGCAGGGAGCCTGGCGCTACACCCACCAGAATGTGCAGAGTTCCATATGCGAACGCCAAACCGAGTGCTCCGCCAGTTAGCGACAGAACGAAACTCTCCAGCAACAACTGGCTGGCAATGCGGCCCGGGCTCGCGCCCAGCGCCCCCCGGGTGGCCAACTCCTGCCGCCGTCCTTCCATCCTGACCAGCAGAAGATTCGCCACATTCGCGCAGGCGATGAGCAACACCAAAACGATGCCGCCCATGAGAACCCACAACACGTTCTTCACGTTGCCCACAACTTCATCCTTCAAGGGCTCCAGTCGCGGCAGGAGATGGGCACTTTCATACATTTTGAGGCTGAACTCGGGTGGGGGTGGGAAAGATCGAGCCACAATCGGTAGCATTCGAGCTACGTCATCATCAGCCTCCGCCAGCGTAACGCCGGGCCATAGCCTGGCGATCCCCAGGTAATCGAAATGTCCCAGGTCCGTTTTAACACGGTCCAACCTGATGGAAAGGACCAAGGCTATAGAGGGCGCGTCCAGAAACTGGAAGCTCTTCGGCAGCACGCCAATAATCTCATGCGGCTCGCCGCCAACATCGATGGTCTTCCCGACCACCGCGCGATTACCACCGAACGTTTTCTCCCAATACCAGTAGGTTAGCATCACGGTGCGGGGACTGCTCGGCTGATCGTCAGCCTGTGTGAATTCGCGCCCCAGGATTGGCCGCACGCCGAGAGTCGGAAGCAACTCCTCGGTCGCACGCAGAGCGAGCAAACCCTCCGGCTCTGCCACGCCAGTCACGGCCACTCTGTTGTATTCGTAAAGGCTGATACCGTGGAAAGCACGGCTTTCGTCGCGATACACAAAGTACATTGAGGCCGACATGCCAAGGTCCATCAACTCGATGCCGGGAGCTGCGCACGAGACGGACACCAGTTGGTTGGCGTGTGGGTAGGGCAAAGGCTTCAGCAAAACTCCATTCACTACACTGAAAATAGCCGTGGTCGCGCCGATGCCGAGAGCCAGCGTGATGACCGCGACAGCGGTAAAGCCGGGATTGCGGCGTAACTGGCGCGCGCCGTAGTGGAGGTCTTGCAGCAAGGTTTCAAGCCAACGGAGGCCCCACATGTCGCGCGTTACCTCCTTGACCAAGGTGACGTTACCGAATTCGCGGAGGGCTGAAGCGCGAGCTTGCTCGGAGGTTTCGCCCTGCTCCATGCGCTCCTGCGCGGCCATGCGCAGATGACCCTGGACTTCATCATCCAGTTCCTCTTCACGCTCGCGCCGGTGAAACAACCAATCCCAGAGACTCACGGCTAACCTCCTGATAGTTGAAATTCGTGCAAGTGACCCCTCACCCGACCCGCGCCGGCTGGTGAAAGCGCCGTCGCGGGCCACCCTCTCCCCTGGGGAGAGGGCAAGGTCTAACCCCAAGCAGAATCTAATCTCCGGCAGAATCTAACCTGCATCAGGCGCGGGCTTCATGATGCCGGCGATGGCGGTGACGATTTGCGCCCAGCGGGCCTGCTCGGAGAGCAACTGCTTCTTGCCGGCCGCTGTCAGGCGATAGAACTTGGCGCGCTGATTGCTCTCCGTCTGCTTCCACTGCGACGTAACCCACCCCTGTTTTTCGAGGCGATGGAGCGCTGGGTAGAGCGATCCGGTTTCAACCTGCAAGACTTCGCCCGAGCGTCCGCGAATGGATTGGCTGATCCCGTAACCGTGCTGCGGTCCCCACTGCAGCGTTTGCAGAATGAGCATGTCGAGCGTGCCTTGCAACAACTCAATACGATTTTGATAGCGTGGCGTTTTTGGTTTCATGGTGTAGGCAATCTATATCCATGCCTGTAGAATGTCAACCTCTTGTTGGCTACCTGCTTAACTTGACTGTATCACTGACTATTCGTACAGTGGCCCGAGGCAAGGGTTGTAGCGGCGAGTTTATCCGTCAACTGACGGACCACGTGGCGGCGAAATCAGGCTGCGGAAAAACCCCGTCGGAACTGTCATTCTGCAGAGCGTTCATAGCCGAAAGCGGCTATCCGTGATGTCTTTAACGGGGTGTCGCGAGGTGATACCGAAGGGGGGCGTGCCCTGCAAGGGCACAAGATAGTAGCCGGGGGCAACGCCCCCGGAATGCTCGACGTTCGTTCCCCGACCCTGAAGGGGTCGTATTACCCTGAGCTACGGGATGCGAGACCAGCGTGACGCCAGCCGGATTCGACCCTTTCAGGGTCGGACCCTGTTGGTGGCGCGATTTCCGGGGGCGTTGCCCCCGGCTACTATCTTGACCCCCTCCGGGGATCAAGGGTCGACAGTGCCGAGGACGGGTTGCTATCCGATCTTGCGGTGACATAAAGTTGAAATCGGAAATTCCGCTTTGTTTTCTCGCGTACGGGGAGTAATCTTTCGGCGGCGCGATTCTGGTCATTTCTGGCGGGTTGGGAACAGCCATGGCACAAACCATGATGGAAAGAGGAGGATTCAAATGAAACGACGGACATTCATTCAAAGCTTCGCCGCAGGCGCGGTCACCCTGGTCGGTTTCAAGCCGCGGATCAATCTTGGCGCGGAGACCGCAGGCACGCTGGAGACTGCATTTCGCCAACCGCCCCCAGGCGCCTATGCCAAAACGTGGTGGCATTGGATGAACGGCAACATCACCGCCGAGGGGATCACCCTCGACATCGAGGCCATGAAGCGCGCTGGCATTCGCGGCTTCCAGATTTTCCAGGTGGGCACAGGCATTCCCAAAGGCCCGGTGGACTACAGCAGTGCGGAACACACGCGACTGCTTCAGCACGCAGCCAAGGAGGCCGACCGGTTGGACATGGAGTTCGACATCATGAACTGCCCCGGATGGTCTTCGAGCGGCGGTCCGTGGATTACTCCCGAATTCTCGATGAAGCAATTCACCTGGAGCGAAACGCTGGTGCGAGGAGGAGGGCAACGAGTCGTTGCCACACTGAAGCAACCGTTAACCAAGCTGGGTTACTATCGCGATGCGTTTGTGCTGGCGTTTCCGGCGCTGGAAGGTGAAAGCCGGGCGTGGTACGAAACGCTCCGGAGAGCCAGCACCAATACGGGCGCCGTTGACAGAGGGGTATTGATCTACGCCGATCCGCGGATTGGCGTCGAACTCCTCCCGCCCACTCAGGACCAGCCGGCGTTCCTCCAACTTGAATTCTCCGAGCCTTTTGAGGCGCGCTCGCTGGCGGCTTACTGTGTTCCTCTGCCTGACGCGTCGCGCCCTTCCCCCGAGCACGCGGGAACCCCCATTTGGCTGGAAGTTTCTGACGATGGGGTTCAGTTCCGGAAGGTTTGCGACGTTGACTGGGGTGACAGCGGCGAGGAATCAGTGGAGTTTCCCGCTACGGCAAGTTTCCCGGCGGTGCGGGCGAAGTTCTACCGCATCCTGACCTGGCATGCGCGGCGCATCACCGACTTTCGGATGAGCGGCGCGGCGCGCATCCCCCATTGGGCGCGCAAGGCCAACTTCACCCGCTCGACTGGGTTCGGCGCGGAAACCGTAGAAGTGCCTCAGGGGTCGATCATTGACCCTTCCAAAGTCATCGACATCACCCAGTACATGGACACCGACAGCCGATTGAGCTGGGACGCGCCGGAGGGAACATGGACGGTACTGCGCATCGGACAAACGACCACGGGCGTCCAGAACCATCCCGCTCCGGATGGTGGGTGGGGACTTGAATGTGACAAGTATAGCCGCGAGGCCTACGACTTCCATTTCGACCATTTCTTTGGGGATTTGTTGGAGGCGCTGGGCCCGCTGGCGGCCCGGGGATTGGCCGGTGGAGTTATTGACAGCTACGAAACGGGAATGCAGAACTGGACCCGGGACTTCCCGCCCGAGTTTGCCAAACGTCGCGGCTACGATCTGCGCAAGTACTTACCCGCGATGACCGGCCGCGTGGTGGAGAGCAGTGAAGTTTCCGAGCGCTTCCTGTGGGACATTCGCCGCACCTGCGCCGACCTGATGGCCGACAACTACTATGGCCGCTTCGCGGAGCGCTGCCGCCAGCATAAGGTGAAAGCCTATGCCGAACCTTACAGCGGTGGGCCATTCGAAGAACTCCAGTGCGGCGCGCGCCTCGACGTGCCGATGGGCGAGTTTTGGGTGGGGCAGGGAAACAACAATTACAGCGTCAAGCTCGCCGGTTCCATCGGGCACGTGTTCGGGCAACCCGTGGTGGGTTGCGAGTCCTTCACCGGGGACCAAACTTTTGCCAAGTGGCAGAATTACCCCTACCAGATGAAAGGGCAAGGCGATTTGATGTACACGCAGGGACTGAATCAGTACATTTTCCATCGCAACGCCATGCAGCCCCACCCCACCGCCCTCCCCGGCATGACGATGGGGCCGTGGGGATGGGAGTGCGATCGGACGAACACTATTCACGATGGATTGTCCGGCTGGCTCGAGTATGCGGCCCGCAGCCAGAATATGTTGCGCCAGGGAACGCTGGTCGCTGACCTGATCTACTACGTGGGCGTGGATGTTCCCGTGGATACGCCGGTCTATCCGGAGCAGTTGAAGCCTACGCCTCCGGAGGGTTATTACTACGATGTCGCCAACGAGGAAGCCATCCTGACCCGCATGAAAGGCCGGGACGGCTCCATCGTCCTTCCTGACGGCCTGAGCTACCGCGTCCTGGTTCTTCCCGATGACAAACGCCTCAATCTGGATGTGCTGCGCAAGGTGCGCGACATGGTCAAGGAAGGCATCGCGCTGGTTGGTCCCAAACCGGAAGCGAATCCGGGGCTTACGGAATACCCCAATAGCGATTCGGAATTGCGCCAGATTGCCGATGAGGTCTGGGGCGATCTCAACGGCACCACCGTTACCGAACGGAGCTACGGCAAGGGCCGCGTGTTTTGGGGACTGCCCATGGCGACGGTTCTCGACAAGCTGAACATCAAACCCGATTGCGACATCACTTCGCGCTCGGGTGACGCTGCCATTAACTTCATCCACCGGCGCGCGGGTAACGCTGAGGTGTACTTCGTGGCGAATCGCCGCCGGCGTGCGGAAGACGTGGTCTGCACCTTCCGGGTCAAGGACAAGCAGCCGGAACTCTGGAACCCTGAGACCGGCGAGATCACGCCTCTCAACCTCTACGACAAGGCTGAAGCGGGAATTCGCGTGCCGCTCCAACTCAACCCGGCTGAAGCCGTGTTTGTGGTATTTCGTTCCCCCGCCACGGCGCGGCATCTCCGCTCCATCGCCAAGGACAGCAAGACGATCGCGGGAACCGATCCCTTCCCCGTGTTTCAAGCCGGGCGTCAACGTAACGTGACGAATGATTTCACCCTCAGTGTTTGGATCAAGCCGGACCTGGATCTATACCTGCCGCGAAAAGGCGATAGCAGCCACGACGTGCCTTTGCGAAGCCTCGTGATCTCCCCGCCGGAGGGCGACACGGTTTATGGCTCGGGGCATGTGTCCTGCGGGCTGATGGCGGGCCGCAACGGAGTGGCGGTTCTGGAGCGCGCGCGCTCCAATTGGCACACCCTGATTTCGACGCCGATGCCGATCTCAGGCTGGGCGCACGTGGCGGTGGTTTACAGTGCGGGCGCTCCGTTGTTGTATGTTAATGGCGAACTGGCCGGCCAGGCTGAGGCCTCCGGCGCCGTCGTCCATCCCGGCCTCAACGATGCCCGCGAGCGCGACGGGGCGGAATATTTCGACGGAGATATGAGCGATCCGGAACTCATCAAAGAAGCGTTGACTGAGAATCGCATCCAGGAGTTGGCTGCGGCCGCCATCCCCAGCCCCATTGAGCCTCCGGAGGTCGAATGGGCCGGCGGCACAACTTCCGACCTGCTCGTATGGCAAGATGGCAGTTACACCTTGCAGGGTGCCGCGGGCAATTCAATCCTCAAGGTTTCGGGGATTGGCAAGCCTGTGCAGATTTCGGGACCGTGGCAGGTCAGCTTCCCGCCCAATTTCGGCGCGCCGCCGGAGGTGACGCTGCCCCAATTGATTTCGCTGCACCAGCACTCCGACCCGGGCGTGAAGTACTTTTCCGGGACGGCGACCTATAGCAAACAGATCAGCATCTCCCCCGGCGCGATGTCGGGCGACCGGCGGCTATACCTGGACTTGGGCTGGGTGCACGTGATGGCGCAGGTTCGCGTGAACGGCAAGGATCTCGGCTTGTTGTGGAAGCCGCCGTTCCGGGTGGACATCACCAGCGCAGTCCGGCACGGCGAGAACAAGCTGGAGGTCCTCGTCACCAACCAATGGGTCAATCGACTGATCGGCGATGAACTATTGCCGCCCGAGAACGAGTACGCGCCCGACGGCGCCATCAAAGTCATACCGGAGTGGTACGTCCAGGGCAAACCCAAGCCTTCTGGGGGGCGCTCCACCTTCGCGACCTGGAAACACTTTAGTAAAGACTCGCCGCTGTTGGTGTCCGGGCTGGTGGGGCCGGTCCGGCTGCGCACGGCGGTCCGACGGCGGATCGTCTCGTAGCCGTGGTCCGTCAGAACGCGGCTTGGGTCGAGCCTTTGGTGCGCCGCTCCCCCTCGCACGGGTGGCGCAGACATCTGGTGCGAAGCTGTGAAAAAAACCGCATATTGGCAGCGCGTCGTAGGGGTCCCGCAGGCGCGGGATGGTTGCCCCTGGGCGACCACAAGGACCACCCCTACAACGCGATTTGGAGTGACGCTTCGGTCCCGGCCATTAACACAATCCTGTGACTTATCATCGAGGAGCGCATACATCCCGACAAAGCATCGGGACGTATGCGCCACCCGTCGCAGATGATCGCTTCCTTAAGGCATAGGTATAAATCCTCCTGTGGCGATTACCGCCGGAAGAACACGATTAGCAGAACCAAGCCGCCGAACCAGGCGCCGAACAACCAAGGTGAAACACCAGGCATCATCAGCGTGGCTCGGCGAAAAGGTCCGGACCAACTGCCGGCGGGGCGCAGGTCACGGCCCATCGCGGCCAAGCGTCCGCTGCCACGGATCAGGATGCCCACGAGCACCAGCCAGACGGCTAACTCAATGCCGATCACCAGCCAGCGCAGCCAGACAATATGGTTCGCCGCGGGCCAGCCATGTAGGAGCGCATACCCGGCAAGGATGACGATAGAGAACCAGCGAAAGAAATCCATCCTCCGCAGCCAGTACCCGCGCTGCGCATCCGCCCACCGGTAGTGTTCCTCAGCCCGTTCGGAGGGAAGGGGGGGACTATTGCGGACGACGACGATCTTGAAGGGAAGCAGGCCAACGATGATGTACGTACACAACACCGGCCACATCCATTGCACCTGCGCATACCCGTGGGTGAGAAGCAATGCCCAACACACGGCGATGATCGCGGCCATCAATGACTCTGCCGGCCATGAGATATAGTCGCAGAGCCGCCGCGTTTCGAGGGAGACGACCGCGCTTGTTCGGACGGGCGGATTTGCTCCAAACGTGGCGCGGGTATACACCGTGAACCCAAAGAAAATAGCCGTGAAAAACACCGCCGCGCCGACCTGCCAAAACGGCAGCAAACTCCATCGGTCCGAGACGAGGATGGCCGCCAGTGCGACCGCTCCAATCAAGTATTCCGCAAGCAGAATCGTGCGGTAGCGTTTCAACCACCTTACTCCCTCGCCGCTGTAGAAGCCGGGCGCGACCTCGGCGTCGAGGAAGAATCCGGGTCCGTGGTCCAGCGGATAATTCCAGAACCTCCTCACCAAATAAAAGACGAAGATGATAACGATCAGGGCGGTTACAAGAAGCAGCAGCCAATCTCCAGTACTATGGCCACTCATCGGGAATCTCCTTTCTGATTTATGAACTCAAGTTCTTGCTGGACGGCAGTAATGATCTCCCGGTCGCTTCGCCCGGCCAGGATCAACTGAGTCAGCGCGGTGCGCAGCGGTTGGCGAAGCTCGTCTTCCTCCACGGCACGGGCTCGACGGGACAATACGATAGTGCCGGTGCCATGGCGAATGCTGAGGAAACCCTCCTCCTGAAGCCGGCGATATGCGACGGCGATCGTGTTGAGGTTGACGCCGAGATCCCCGGCCACCTGCCGAACCGAGGGAAGAGTTGCTCCCTCGCGGAGGTCGCCCCGGGCGATCAGTGCTTTCACGCCGTCAACGATTTGCTGGTAGAGCGGACGTTTATCATTGGTATCGACGGTCAGAAACATGGAAAACCTCTCTGTCTACTGTATGCATACTCCATACTGTTAACCATGTCAAGCGAAATCTTTCTGGCTGCTCTGTTGCCCTGGTGTCGCAACGACGCCCAAGAAATGGGAATGTGGTACGGGATTTCAGAGATGACTACCCGCTTGCCCCAATTGGCTCACGAGCCAAATGGCGATGTAAAATCGCCTCTACACCGCTTGCCTCGATAGGCCCAGATGTGATACTACGCTGGGTCGAGATCTCAAAGCGGAAGACCTGGATAGAAGCAAGACCGCATGAAAGCGAGGAGACTATGATTAGCAACCGACAGAAGGCAGGGCTGACACGCCGGGCGATGCTGCGCAGTGCCGCTGCTGCGGCCATGTTTGGTCCCCTGTTCAAGGCGACCGAGGGATCGGTGAGCGCTCGGGAAAGTGTGAATCGCAACTCCGCCCCTAGCGGGCTGAAGATCACGGACATGCGAGCCTGCCGGGTGGCCACGAATTACGACTATCCGCTCATCAAACTCTACACCAACCAGGATGTTTACGGGTTGGGCGAAGTGCGCGACGCAGGGGTGGAAGGTATCGCTCTAGTGCTCAAGGCGCACCTGCTGGGGAAGAATCCTCTGGACATTGAGGGCAACCTGGCAACGGTTCGCCCCTTTGCCGGGCACGGGCGCATGGGCGGCGGGTATAGCGCGGTGGATATGGCCCTGCACGATATTGCCGGGAAGGTGTATGGCGTTCCGGCGTACCGGCTGATCGGCGAGAAGCGGCACGACCGCATTCGCATCTACGCGGACACCACTGCCCACAAGGATGTCAAGGTGTACGCGGAACGCATGCGGAAGCGCAAGGAAATGGGTCTCACCTTCTTCAAGATGGATTTGGAAACGGACCTGGTGTCAGGCCGGCCCAACGCCGTCAATGACCGCGGGGTGGCGACCGACAAGGGGCTGGAGTACCTGTGCGAATTCATTGCCGCCATCCGTGACGTGATTGGCTGGTCGGTCCCGCTGGCCGCCGACCATTTCGGGCCGCTCAATGTGCAGGATTCCATCCGCTACGCCCGGGCATTCGAACGATACCAGCTTGCCTGGGCCGAGGATATCCTCCAGGCCCAGGAAGGCCATCAGTTCTTCTGGCAGAACTGGCGCGGATACAAGGAGATCTCCGAATCCACCACCACGCCCATCAACACCGGCGAAGACATCTTCGGACTCGAAGAGGGTTTCCGGCCGCTGATCGACAACCACGCGGTGGCCGTGATTCATCCCGACATTGAAACCTCCGGCGGGCTGCTGGAAACCAAAAAAATCGCTGACTTTGCCGAGCTGGCGGGCATCCGGGTGGCCATGCACCATGCCGGATCACCGATTGGCGGCTTCGCGGGATACCATTGCGCCGCCACGTTCGGCAACAACTTCCTGGCTATGGAGAACCACGCCCTGGATATGCCGTGGTGGCAGGACCTCGTGACCGGCGTTCCCAAGCCGATCATCGAAAAGGGCTACGTGACGGTTCCGGAGAAGCCCGGGCTCGGGCTGGAACTCAACGATGCGGTGGTGAAAGAGCACCTGCGCCGGCCCGGATACTTTGAGCCCACGCCGATGTATGACGATCCGATCGTTTCCGGATTCCGCACGGGCGGTCCCTGGCCTCATTATGATGAAGAAGGCAAATGGTGCAACTGCGTTAGCATCGAGTAAGGCCCGGCGGACACGGATGTCGCCAGCTTCAGATCAGCGGGGTAAGGCGCACTTTCCGAAACTGCACCCTGCCGTGATCCCCCTGGAGCAGAATCGGGCCAGGCCCTTTTTCATTGGCGTCGAGTGCGCCACCTGTTATCCCTGGCACCTCGCCGTTGTCGATGATCTTCGTTCCGTTCAGGATCACCGTCACGTGGTTGGCAATCAGGGTTATGTCATAGGTCTGCCACTCCCCCGCGGGCTTGTCAGCATTGACGGAAGGGATGATGAACCCATAAAGAGCCCCTTGGCTATGGACATCCAGCGGGCGGCCGTAGCCGTCAAGTATCTGGATCTCATACCGGCCACGGAGATAGACCCCGCTGTTGCTTTGGGGGTCCACGTTGAACTCGACTTGCAGGTTGAAGTCGTTGAACTTTTGCTGGGTATAAATGTTGTTGGCCCCTCTGCCCTCGTTCATCAGAATGCCATCCTTAACAGACCAGCCCATGGGGCGGCGGGGGTCTTGGCAAAGCCAGCCGGACACATCTTTACCATTGAACAGGTCGACGGGCTTTCCGGGCTTTCTCCGCGGCGGAGTCGCAGGCCACACCGGCCCGCGCACACCGCTCCACGAAAGTGTCTCCCCATTGAGGTGCGCCGTTCCCACCAGGCGCGCGCCCTTCGCGGTGGCTTGCCATACTTGCTGGGTTTCCTTTGGGGGATTTCCTTGCGGGTACTGGAACTTGAGTTCGCCACCTTCGATCGTTACCTGAGGCAAATCGAAAACCGCGCCGCCGCCGGCATTGAAGCGGCCTTTGAGCACTCCATCGTCCCGCCTCAACTCCAGCCAGCAGTTCCTCGGCCGCCCTGATTGGGAACCCGTCGCGGTGATATCCCATCTACCCAGGTAGGCATCCTCACCTGCCGGGCTCGCGGATGCGCTGACCGGCCATGCCGGCGCGATGAACGCCAACATCAAAAGTGCTGCAAATAAACGTAAACGCATAAATGTATCTCCCCTTCCTTTTGAGCAAACTTGCCAAACTCGCGGCTACACAAGGTACTCCACTTTCCTTCCCATGAAAAGCCCCCCGGCAGGGAGGGTCACCTGCAACGTCTTATTAGGCGGGCGTCCTGGATCGAGCCTAAACAAACACAACAAAAACAAACAAAAGGAAAGAACAAAGCTTGACATTAATATCCGTAGTTGCATATCGTACAGGCGACATTTGAGGCATGTCCCTGAATCGGGCCTGGAAATAAAAGTGAAAACAAATTAAAACTAACGACAAACAACACAAACCTTGGGGATCGTAAACGCAGTTACATATCGCATTTGATCATATGGTCTTAGTTGGTTTGGCGAAAATATATTAGGCAATTATTTTCTCAATGGCGAGGCTGTTATGAACAATTGCGGGAGACTCGGTTACGCAGTGGTGCTTCTTGTTTCTATAGTCACTATCGCTCCCTGCGCCGTTGTTCCCGGCTCGCGGGAGGAACAGGCCGGCCTGCACTGGTCCGAGGTCGTCGTCGCCAGAGGGGCCATGCAGGAGCAGAAGCAGGTGTTCCTCGAGAACGATTTGGTGAGGATTGCCTTCCTGCCAGGCGCCGGCGGCAGAGTGGTGAGCTACATCGATAAAGGGACTGGAACCGATCATCTCTATCAGAACAACGGCCTGAGGCCGGAGGATGCCGGCGGGCTCTGGGACAAGGAAGGCGTCTGGCCCACAACAAACCTCTGCGATCACGCCTTTGCCTATTCGGTTAATGAATCCCGGGGCGAGCTGCAGCTTACGTTCCAGGCAGACCTGGGTAACTTGCGCGTAACAAAGCGTTTCGCGTTGAGGGCCGGATCGAGTCGCCTGACTCTGGAGGCTACTTACGAAAACATCGGCGCGGTGGGCATGCGCTATCTGATCAGCCACCTATTGCGATTTGCGGTGGGGAACAAGGGCGGTTCTGAGGATTACGTCATTTATCCGGAAGGGCAGGGTCTGGTCAAGAGAGCTTTCAGCTCACCGCAACCGGAGGGCCCCACCGATGTGACTCCCTGCTGGTGGATGGTGCATGATGCCTCCAGCCACGAGTCGTTGCTCGTGACCTTCGAACCCGATCCTCTGTTGGCCGAGCGCGTAATTACGTTTGGAGACGGGCATGTCGATCTGGAGTTTCACACGCGCCGGCACTTGGCCCAGCCAGGAGAGTCGCTCAGACTGCGCTGGGACCTCCGCCTGTTGAAGGATGCAGACGAACTGGCGAATGCTGGCGGCGGTTGGTCCTGGCTGGCCGAACCCGAGCAGTCCCGAATGGTGAAGGCCTTGACCGGGCTGCTCCAGGCTCCGTCGTTCCTCGACGTGGGCGAACACCTTTTGACTCTGCCGTGGGGCGTCGCCAGCTTTTCGGTCCCCCGCCGGGTGATCAAGCAACCGGATACGCTCGACGTCATTGCCAAAGTCCAGGCAGGCTCACCACGCGCCGCCGAAATGCCGCCCACCGGGCTGCGGATGCGTCTGTGGGTAGATGATCACCTCGCGCCTTCCGAAATCGCGTGGACCACGCTTCCTCGTGACACAATGCAGTCACGCTCCCTGCATTTGGCAACCGCTGCTCTCGCGCCGGGACGCCACAAGCTCAGGCTCAGGGCGGAAGCGGGAGGCCGTGAATACGCGCTCGAGACCGAGTTTGCAGTAATCGACGAGCAGATTCTCAAGCGCCGCATCGAACAGGCTCAGAACAAGGCCAACGAACTGGCTGCGGCGGCCAGGCGCGCGGGCAATGCATCGCAGATTGCGGCTGCGGCCAGTTGCGCCATGCGGGCCGAAGACGCCCGCCGCAAGTTCATCATGGGGCCAGCCTTCGAGGAGTGGGGAAACACCGCGCACGCCACAGACGTCAATGCAATGCCGTTGAATCTGAACCCGGGGGCCGGCCCGGGCGATGTCGATTACGTGCTGCGTGTCCTTGACGAAGCCGAGGGCTGGATCGAAAGCCTGGAGGTGGGTCGGGACCCGTTCCCACAGCTTCGCGGGCTGTTTCAAAAAGCCTTCTACTCGCGCGTCGATGGCAGCTTGCAACCTTACACGGTGTACATTCCACAAAAATACGACGGGCGCACAGCTCTGCCGCTTCTGGTGCTGCTGCATGGCTCGGGCGGGGACCAGTGGGAGATCCCACAGGCGGCGGCGAACCTGGATGGGCGCTCGGTCTTTCGCGGCGCCTTGGAGCGCGAGCCGGTCGAGTCCAACTTCATCCTCTGCGCGCCCCTGGCTCGCGGCCCCTCCGGCTACCAACATCTAGCCGAAATCGACATCCTGCAGATGCTGGATGAGGTTCAGCGGGACTACCGAATCGATGCGGATCGCGTGTACGTCACGGGATGGTCGATGGGAGGAGCCGGTTCGTGGGGTCTGGCGTCGCGGTTTCCAGACCGTTTCGCGGCCATCATGCCGATTGCGGGGTCCGCCGATACCCTGCTCCTCGAAAATACCCGTCACATCCCATGCTGGTACTTCCATGGACTCGGTGATACGGAGGTGAATCCCGGTTTCCTGAAGGTGAACGAAAGCGCCTACCAGCGGCTGGGATTGACGTATTACAACGGCTTGCGCGAGCGGCCTTTCGTCTTCGCACCCGACACGGACCACTGGGTGGGCTACCGGATGACCGGATCTTTTACAGAAATAGAGAAGATCTTGAGCCAGTACCGGCGGGTGGCCTTCCCCCGGAGCGTGACCCTGGTTGCCCCGGAGTTGCGCCACAACCGAGCCTACTGGGTGAGAATTGATTCCTTTGAGCACTATTGGGAGCCCGCGAAGCTAACCGCGCAGATTGATGGCAACAAGGTTCAGGTCACGTCTCACAACGTCAGTCAGTTCACCTTGTTTTTATCTCGTGAACTGGTGGATATGAACCAGGCCCTTGAAGTCATGCGTGAGGGTCGCCGGATTTTTCAGGGGAGACCTGCCGGCGAATTGCACCTGGAGTTAGAGCGTGCCGGGTCAAGATCGGACGGGCTGCGCAAAGCGCACGGGTTGTCCGGACCTTTGGGCGACATCTACTACGAACCATTCCTGATTGTCTTCGGGAGCCAGAGCCGGGATCCGGAGGAGACTGCGGCCAATCGCCGCCAAGCTGAAGCCATCCGCCTGAGAGGCTCGCGCGGCGTGCGCTTTTACGGTATTCAGGTCAGGAGCGATCGCGAAGTCACCGACCGGGACATTGATGCTTACCACCTCATTCTGGTCGGTACGCCAACGTCCAACTCATTGGTCGGAAGAATCAATTCGCGGCTGCCTATTCGGATCGAAAACGGCGCCGTGGTGTTTGGCCACCACCGCTTTGCCGGGGACGACGTCGGCTTGCGCGTGATCTACCCGAACCCGCTGAATCCCAAAAAGTATGTCGTGGTTTGTGCCGGGGTTACGTACAAAGGCTTGGAAGGCCTGGGCACCCTGCCGCTTCAGAACTTCGGGTGGAACCGCGGAGTGGCAGAGCCGGACGCTGTGGTAACTGACGGGCGCACCTTCGGCCAGTATCCACGGCTTCTCGCCACTATCAGTTTCAATCATGAGTGGCAATTGGAGGACCCGGGACCGGTGGTCGGAAAGCTGACCTCTCCTCTTTCCCGTCAAGGCGCGGAGTGCAGTTGGGGCGACTTTCGCGCCGACGTGCTGCGTGAGGTCACGGGTGCCGATGTCGCGCTGCTGGAGGTGGATGACCATGTATATCCCGTCGAACTGCCTGCGGGAGAGATCACTCATCAACAGTTGACGTTGGCGAACAATCGAAGCCCCATCTACACGTTTAGCGCAACGGGCGCCCAAATCAAGTTCGCTCTGGAGCATTCATTGCAACGCGCGATCGGGGAGACCGGCCTCGCCTCGGATTGGTTCCCGGTCATGCGCAGGCCGCTGGCGGTGGCGGGGTTCACCTATGGTTTCTTGAGAAGTCGTCCGTTTGGGGAGCGGATAATCCTTCAATGCCTGGACCCGCAAAGAACCTACCGAGTGGCCACGACGGAGCATGTTCTCACTCAGGCTCTCCTCGGCAACGCCGGTGAGGGGTACCTGGGCTGGCTGCCTACAATCCACTGCGTCGGGATAAATGAGGTTGAAGCCCAGGAACGCTACTTCAAGAACAAAGGGATAGTCAAAGCGCCGGTCGAAGGGAGAGTCAAGGAATTCTGATGTAAAGTCTGAGGTGACGATGCGTATTTGGCGCTGACGCTCGTGGCAGCAGAGTCGAGGCGGGCTGACTTACGCGGGCGTAGACAAACAGCCGAGCGGCTTGTCCAATGCCTCACAGGGTTCCATCCGGGGATCGCACGGCAGGCAGGAACTCCTACGAGGAAAGCAAAAACACCGAGACTAGTGCACAGAGGACCCCCACTCCCTGCAAGCGAGTGATGGTTTCCTTAAGGATCAGGGGGCCTAATAACAATACAACGATGGGATAAAGGGCCGTCAGTGGTACGACAATCGAGGCCTTGCCGCCGTTTTTCATAGCAGCGAGCAATGCCCAGGCGCCCAGCGTGTTCAGGCCCGCACTCAGCATGGTCAACAAGAGATTGCGGGTGGAGTATGCGAAGACAGATCTTGCGGGGTACAACCAGGGCAGAAGGAGGAAGTACCCGACCACGAGCCAGATGAGTGCGGTTTCCGCCGAGAGGTAATTTGTGGAGAGTTTCTGTAAAAGACCCACAATTCCCCAGGTTAAAAGGACAACTGCGGCGGGCAGAAGCCAAGAGGCCATGTGCATGCAGTGTTTCCCCTCACATCGAGAAGATGGCGAAGGCGGCTACAGCGAACGCTAAACCTAGAACCTGAAGCAGCGTCAGACGTTCGCGCAAAAGCAATAAGGCCAAGACGACCGTGATCAAGGGATACATCCCCGTTGCCGTGGTTATGACCGCGGTATTCCTGCCGGTTCGATAGGCCGCAAAAAGGGCGAAGCCGCCGATTCCAGCAAGGACCCCATTACCAATCCCGTAAGAGATTCCCTTGGCATTACGTTCGAGGCGGAAGCGACGAGAGACCAGGAGCGGCACTACGACCGGCAAACACCCAAAGGGAAAAAGAAATTGCATTGTTGAAGCCGGAATCTCATTCGAAGCGAGTTTCCCAAATATGGTCCACCCACCCCAACAGACGATGCAAAGGACGGAATACCAGAACCATTTCGTTTTTAGTGTACCCTTTACAGACATAGTTAAGACTCGCTCCTGCGCAATAAGCCGGGCTGCCAAGAAGAGTCAGATCCTGCCAATGGGCAGGCGCCGGCTTTCCTGAACTTTCTTGCGATACGGCGCAAAGGCGCCAGTTCGCCGGCCTGGCAGGCAAGGAATCGATGCGCCCTTCTGAGGCTCATTCCCCCAATAACTGTACCAAGTACGTTCTCTCCAAGGGACCATCGTATTCCATAAAGTAGATCGTCTGGCGGGAACCGCGCACCATCTTGCCATTTTCAATAGGGAAACTGCATTGGATTCCACCGATGATGCTTTTCAGGTGAGTTTCAGCGTTAAAGCCCATGCGGCCATCGAAGTCGAGGTAGCGGCGGTGGTGATAGTCTTCCCCTTCCGGCAACAGACGCGCAAAATGCGTGAAGATGTCTTCTTCAAGGCAGGGGATTCCCTCCGTCACGAGCAATCCCGAGGAAGTGTGGCAGGTCATGACGTTGACCAAGCCGTTCTTCACGGCGCTCTTTTCCACCAACTCTTCGACCTTCGGAGTGATGTCGATGGCTTCCTCAGCTTTACGGGTTTGAACCTTCACTCGTTCGAGCTTGATAATCATGGGCACGGTCCTTCACTTTTCAGCGTGGTCGCACAACGAGGATATGGCCTCGCAGCGCACGGGTCGAAACTAGCGAAGGGGACGATTCTTTATCCCCAACAAGGTTTCCGCATTAGTGCGCAGGATCTTTTCCAGGCACCCTTCGGTAAGAGCCAGAGACTTCAGCGCTTTCACCATGTTCTTGATTTCAACCCGCGGATAGTTGGACCCGAACACCACTTGGTTTCGCAGGCTCCGTTCGATCAGCGTGGTGGGGAGTTGTTTACTGAAAACGAACTGGAAAAACTCCGTCGGGCTGTCGTAGTAAAGGCAAGAAGTGTCCAGGAACACATTGGGATACTTCAGGGCCAGCGCAGTGGCGTCCCAGATCCATGGCCATCCCCAGTGGGCAAGCACAAATTTCAGCCGGGGGAATCTGCGAATGGCTTTCTCCAGCAAGAGCGGTTGTCCCTGTGTCAGCGCGGTCCCCGGGGCCCAACTCATTCCGGTATGAACCAACACCGGGATTTCGAGCGAGGATGCCGCTTCGTAAACCTCGAATACCCGTGGATCGTTCAGATCAAAATCCTGAAGCGCGGCATCCAACTTTAAGCCTCTTAGCCCCAGGCTCTTGACCGCAAATTCCAATTCCTTCGATGCTCCGGGCTTCAACGGGTCCACACTGGCGAAGCCAATGAAGCGCTCGGACATCGCGCAGAGTTCCGCAATTTGTTGATTGCTGCATACCGCGTAGCGACGGGCGCGCTCGCAGGCGATGGGGAGGAGGACTGCTTTCTCGATTCCCGCCACATCCATTTGCAGGAAAAAGGTCTCCAACGGCTGAAGGTTGTTCCCAATCTGAAAAACGTCCCGCGCCATGCGCGTGTACTCAGGGTATTTGGCCGCAAATTCCTGGATGAGAACAGGGTGGGTGTGGAAATCAATCATGGCTATTTCCCCCCGCGCGCATACTGGTTAAAGAACCGCTCGAGATGGGCCCGGTCCAGGAACGCCTCCGTGCCGCCGGGACGCGTGGTGGAAAAGGCGCCGAGCAAGTTGCCTTCAGCGAGGCAGTCCATTAGGTCCCCTCCGCGCACATACTGGTGGATAAAGCCCGCGTCAAAGCTGTCGCCGGCCCCAACAGGATCGACGACCTCGGCTCGCAATGCTGGACATCGTACCTGCCCGGACGAACTCACCGCGATCGCCCCTTCCGCTCCTAACTTGACCGCCAGGATCGGCACGCGCTGCGAGAGAACGGATATGGCCGTCTCCAGGTCTTCCGCTCGTGTGATCTTTTTCGCTTCGCGATCGTTGGGAAGAAAAACATCGACGTAATTCAAGGCTTCCAACAGGTCGCTATCCCAGCGGTCGTCGGGGTCGTCATTAGTATCCAGCGAAGTTGTAAGACCTCGCTCTTTCATCGCTCTGAACAACTTCGGGATGTCCGCCCGCAAGGCCCGGTGCAGGAAGAACGACGAAAGGTGAAAGTGTTTCGAATCCGCCAGGTAATCAAGGTCCAGGTCACCCAGGCACATATCGTTCATGGTGCCTGGGTAGGTCAGAATGTTACGGTCACGAGTCCGGGGCAAGATTACAGTAAGCCCGGTGGTAGTGGGGCCACTCACTTTGCGCACTTTCGAAACATCAACCCCGCCAGCGTTCAGACGATCAATGGCCACTTGACCAAGCGGGTCATCCCCGATGCGTGAGATGAATCCTACCTTGCTTCCGATCGCCGCAAGATTATGGGCAAATATGGCTGAGGAACTTCCCAAGGTGAGTGTCATGCCTCGGGCGATCAACTCGCGTTCGGGTGTAAGTTCCTCCGGCAACCCGTAGAGAATTAAATCCAGGTTCAACTCGCCGACGACGGTAACGTCAAAACGTGGCATGGATGGCAATCTCCTATCAGTGGCTGCTGAGAATGACGGCCCTGGACAGGTTTCGCGGGCTGTCAACGTCGTACCCCTTCTTCAGGCCGGTGTAAAATCCCAGCAACTGGCAACTCACGAGGTAGCCGGCGGCCCGCACAGATTCGGGGACGTCCAGGTTGAGTTCCACCAGGAAATCAGCGTTTTCCCGGGTGGCGGCGTCTGCCTTATTCGTGATGACGAGGGTCGTTGCGCCGAGGCCTTTTACTTCTTCCAACATCTTACGCTCTTCTTCGTAGGCAGTTTCCGAGAGAAGAAAGGTAATGAGTGTTTCCGGACTCACAATCGCCTTCGGGCCGTGGCGGAACTCCAGAGTGTGGAAGACCTGCGCGTAGGAACAAGACATCTCCTTGATCTTGAGTTGGCCTTCGGAGGCAATGCCGAATAACGGTCCCTGGCCCAGGAAGGCATAGTCTGCAAAGGTCCTGGCCTGCACGAACTCCCGGATTCTCGGGTCCACGGAATCAAGAACATTCTGCACGCGGTCGGGAAGCCTTCGTAGCCCGAGGGTAACTTCGTTCCGGCTGGCCACGCGCGCGGCCAGGGATTGCAACCCGAGCAACATCGAGGTGAAGGAACGAGTCATCACCATGCTTTTCTCGTCCGCGGGCAGAAGGTAGACGGTAGCCGCAGAGATCTCCTCAAGCGGTTGGTGCGTGGTGCAACTGATGGCTAATGTCCGGATGTCCCTTTTCTTTTCCAGATACTGTGCGGCGCGGACCACTTCCGAAGAGTGGCCGGAACGTGACACCAGGATGGGCCGGCACTTTGCTGTGTCGGTCAAGACAAGCTCCGGGAAAAGAAGAAGTTCGGAAGCAGGTATGGCACGAGCCCGAATTCCCGTGATCATCTGCCAGCTTGCTGCCGCCGCCTGTGAAACGTAATAGCTGGACCCACAGCCGATAAAGAGACACTCCGCATCGTTGCTGAACAGGTCCTTGACCTTTTCCAGTTGGCCGCTTTCATCTAACACTCTGAAGCATTCTCTCCAGCAGCGCGGTTGAGAGAGAATCTCAGCTTGCGTATTTCTTCCCGGACCTTCGACTGCGACACTCATGAAGTGTTTCTCCTTTTATCCATGAATTCTTAAACAATCGTGACCTTGATGCCCGCCTTCGTGAGCGCCCTGAGGTCAGCCTTCGGAATCTTGTTGTCTGTTATGACCTCATGGATGCCGGAGACCGGCGCAATAAGGGAAAGGCTGCGACGCCCGAATTTGCTGGAATCGCACACCAAAACAGTTCGCTTGGCGATCTCCACCATGACTCGATTCACGCTGGCTTCCAGAAGGTTCGGGGTGGTTGCGCCAAAGTGCACATCAAGCCCGTCCACCCCCAGGAATAGAACGTCGGCGCTAAGTCTGTGCAGTGTTCCCTCCGCCAAAGGACCCACGAGCGAAAAAGAGTTTTCGCGCAGGGTCCCACCCGTAAGGATCACCTCAATGTGGGTACCGGAGAGTTCTGCGGAAATGTTCACAGCGTTGGTAATAACGGTCAGCCGGCCACGGTCCCGCAAGGCCCTCGCAACTGCCGTGGTCGTGGTCCCCGAATCCAAAAGCACGGACTCACCTTCCTTGACCAGGTCCGCCGCAGCCTTGCCGATTCGCTGTTTTTCCTTCCGATGTTGTTTTTCCTTTTCTCGCAAGCTGGGATCTAGCAACGCTCCGGCTTGCACGGGCAGCGCGCCGCCATGCGTCCGCTGCGCCAGTCCCTGGTTGTGGAGAGTTTCGAGGTCCTTGCGGATCGTTACCTGCGACGTATGAAAGCGCGCAGCGAGGTTTTTCACTATACCCCTGCCTTCATTGCTGATTATTTCCTGGATAGCTCGGCGTCGCTCTTCATTCAGCATAGTGGGTCTTGATTTAAATGCTTGTCCCTGCTTTTGTTTCTGCAAAAAGCCGGGCATTGGGTTCCATTTTGCTGTACATACTTTCGATTGTCAAGCCTGATGCGACGAACTCTTTCGAATCCATGCGTTTTGTTTCCATGTGGCGGGGGCTCAGCAGGACTGATAGATGCCAACCGCGCTTTACTCTTTTCACCAGCCGCGATCAGCTCAATTCGCCGTGCTGATTTCCGCTACATTCGTGAAGTCGAAACCGGCTCGGCAAGCAGCAGAAGACTGTCGCGAAAGCTGACGGCTAAAGTAGCGTCCGCCGCCGTCACCTCGCCGACCACGCGGTTCTGCATATAATCCGTCACGCGGAAACGTCCGGAGGAAAGCCCGCGCAGAGTGACCTTGCCGTTGAACTCTCCCCCCGGCACGCGCGTGAAAAAGCCGTAGCACAGGGCTTGACCTTTCCGCACCACGTGGCCCTCCGGGTTATCCCAGCCGATATCGTAAAGATTCAAGTACTCGCCCTCAGCGAGTTGGCGCTGATTGTAAATGGCTGTCCACTGCGCATGCGTGTTGTTCAGCACGGGGCTGAAAGTGGAAATCACCGAGCCGGTCCCGAGGGCGCGCGGGTACAGCTCCGCGCGAAAAGTGTAGGGTTTTCCATCCGGTTCCTTCTGCCCCAGCAGACCCACGTATTCTTCCAGTACCGGTGCACGGGGTCCGAACCATGCCTTCAGGAACTTGACGCGTTGCGTCACCTGGGTATCGAAAGGGTCGGAAGTCACCGGTTGCTCGAAAGCGGTGCCGAGTTGGAAAGTGGGCGTGATCCCACAGGGGCATAATTCGATGCGGAAATCCGGCCGGATCGCCATGGCCGTGGCACGAATCTGCCGGAACAGCTCGGGCCACTGCTCGAACGACTCCTCGGGTCGGGTGTGGTGGTGGGCGGGATTGTAACAAAGCGGAGCATGATTCAGGTCCGTCCCGTCCAGTTTGAAACTGTCCACCCCCCACCGCCTGACGAAGCGTTCCACCAGGGCCCGCATGGCCTCCGCCACGGGCCGATAAGCCGGGCAGAGGTAGTAGGAATTCCAACTAGCCTTCGCCCGGTGCCCGTCCTTGGCCAAAATGAACCAGTCGGGATGTCGCCTGTCGATCGCGGACCACGGGTCCGCCGATCCCGGCGACCACCACAACCGGAAAGTCAATCCCTCGGTATGTGCTTTATCGATCAGGGCCTTCATATCCGAGTCTCCGCGGGGGAACTTCTTCCGCGTCGGATTCCAGTCCCCAAAGCGATCAAACCACCCATCGTCGAGAATCAATTCCTTCATCCCCATCGCTTTCATCTGGCTCATCTTTTGGAGGATATCCTGGACGGTGAACGTTCTTTGATATCCCCAAGTGCACCAGGCGGCGGCGTAGTCATTGGGCTCGAAATGACTGACGGTCGGTACGCCGAGATCGCCCATAAGCGCGCGATAGCGGACGACCGGGTCGTAGAAGTCCCCTGCGTGGACGGTCACCATCACGGGCGAGGGAGCGTAGGTTCCAGCGGAGGGAATCTCCACGGAGGGCCGCGTTGTGACCCGTACTTGCGCTTGCCCTTGGGGTGTAACGGTCACCGGCACCCAGGCCAGCGGAGGCTTGGGTTCCAGCAAGGCCACCGCTACCCCCATTTCAGGCCTCCAGAGATCTACAAAAGGAAAGCCTCCTCCATTGGCGTCGCCTTTGGGGCCGGTGTAGTTGTCCTGAGTGAAGCCGGCACGAACCGGGAGAATAAAGTCAGCACCCCATTTATAGCCACCCCCCTGGAGCGACCAGAACAGGGCTTCGTCCGCAGCTTTCGGCGCAGACTGCGCGGACAGATCGATCGATCCTTGGTTGATCTCCTCGAGGGTAACCGGCTGGGGCCCCGAGTTCTTGACCTGCGATGTGATGACCACCACGCCCGGGTATCGTGTGGGGAAGTCCAGTTGCAGAGTTAAAGCAAAGTCGTGGGACAGATCCTGAGCTGTGGCGCGAACCTCGCGCGCCTCCCCAAAGGGCGTGGACACGTTCTGCGCGCCAGCGGCGGAGGCCAGAAGCGTGAACTGGGCATAGTCCTTCCCGCCGGCTCGCAGTGACGTCACTGCCGGCAACTTACTCCGAGATGAAACCGTGATCCACTTCCCGTTCTTTCTGAGGAACATGCGCAGGCCAAGATCGCGCCCGCATTCCAAGGCCAACGGGGGCGACTCAACGCGGAGACCGCCGCCTTGAGAGATGAAGTTGAATCCCGAAGCGCCACCCGCACGCTCTCGGGAGCAACCCACCAACCCCCACACCAAGCATGCCATGACGAACAGAACGGCTGTCTGTTTCCTCATCGGCGCCCTCCCTCCCGTGTGAAAATTTCCGAACCTTACACGAAATCATTGAAGCGGCGGCTTGACGCTCCGCGCCCCGCCACAAAATGCGCAGGAGGGCGGGAGAGGAACCAGACTGGTGAGTTCGACTTCCGAGCTTAGGTATTCTCGCCGAACCGGCTCCTCCTGAAGGAGGTCTGTAGTGAGGTACTTCTTGTTGTCATCGGCGAACACGGTTACGACGACTGCATCCCCACCCAAGGATTCCTGCACTTGCAAGGCAGCCAGAAGGTTGCACCCGGAAGAGATACCCACGCCCAGCGCCAGGCTCTTCGCCAGCTTTTGTGCCATCAGCATTGAATCACCGTCGGAGACTGCGATCACTTCGTCTAATTCCGCCAAGTTGACGATCGCAGGAATGAACTCATCAGAGATTCCCTGAATTCTGTGCTTGCCCACTTTGCACCCGGTGGAGAGCGTTGGCGACTCAGCCGGCTCTACCGGATTAATCTGAACGGCAGGATTCTGGCGGCGCAGGAAACGTCCGACGCCCATGACGGTCCCGCCCGTTCCAACCCCGGCGACAAAAGCATCCGGTTTCAGCCCGGCCTCCGACAGTTGCGCCCAGATTTCCGGACCTGTGGTGGTTTCATGGGCCTGGATGTTGGCCTGATTAGAGAACTGGTGAGGAAGAAACACGTTCTTGGGGTCGGCGCTGGCAAGTTCTTCGGCCATGCGGATACTGGCGAGGAACCCTCCTTGTTCTGCTCCGACCAGGACAATGTCAGCGCCATAGCTCCTGATGAGATTTCTTCTTTCCTGGCTCATCCAGTCCGGCATAAAAATCGTTACTGGATGTCCCAGAGCGCGGCCGAGCGCGGCAAAGGCGATCCCCGTATTGCCGCTGGTCGCCTCGGCAATTCGTTGCCCGGGGCGTAGAGAACCGTCGGCGTAGGCGCGCTTCAGGATGTGCAGCGCCATGCGGTCCTTGATGCTGCCTGTGAGGTTAAGCTGTTCGCATTTCGCATAGATGACCCGGCGCTTACCTCGGAATGTAAGCCCGATTCCCAAAAGAGGCGTGTTGCCGACCAAGCGGGACAATCCGTCGAGCCTCTGATTCAATAATTCCACTTCTTCGTTCTCCATCGCACTGCGGCGCAGTGCTCCCTGTATGGTTACCGCGTTGCTCCAAGCCGAGGTTTCCCTTTGGACCTCGATCGCGGCAAAGATTGTACACCCGGTTTGCCCTCCCGCACGTGAGCCAGGAGATCGTCGTCGTAAAGGTTGACAGGGGACAGCCAGTGGAGATAAGTTTTTCACACAACTGTCGCGGAGAGGTGGCCGAGCGGCTTAAGGCGGCGGTTTGCTAAATCAAGCTTCCAACTTCCCAAATTAGTTAACTCATTGAAAACACAGGGCACTGGTTCTTCCGCCTTTACCCCATTTTGCCCTATTTTACGAGCTTTTGTTGGCGTTTGTTGGCGTGGAATTGGGTGGGTTACCGTTGTCCTGTAGCTTCCAGATGTCAATCAAAAACCATCGCTGAAATTGCCCCTCCAGGGCCTCCGTTCTGCCAACAGACGAGGGCCTAGAATCCTCAAAAATCGTCTTTGCTGTCGTTCCTAGCCTGCTTCCTGCCGACCGATTTAGTGGCTCAGATTACCACCCAGCCGCATAGCACTTAAACACAAAACTCCCACTCACCCCTCCCGCGCGAAGCCAATCCCGCTTTCAAAACCTGACCAAATCCTCCTTTCACTCCTAAAACCTGATCCTCCCTGGCAGAGGGGAGGGGTAAGTGTGTAACGCGCGAGGCCGGAAGTGGGCCAGGCGGATATGCACCTGGTCACGATACGGATGGGGGGCCCCATCCAAATCGTTTCGAGCCGTGGGGGGTCTCCGCGAACATCGCAGTCGAGAGACCCTCCGGGCTTGTCCAGGAGGACACATGGATTC
>Ga0182027_10001017_pt1 | contig 47405 bp, 34 predicted proteins | sample 712E1DmetaG_FD_121300 | JGI IMG/M metagenome (GOLD analysis project Ga0182027, IMG submission 121300) | Permafrost microbial communities from Stordalen Mire, Sweden - 712E1D metaG (Illumina Assembly) | ecosystem: Environmental > Terrestrial > Soil > Wetlands > Permafrost | place: Sweden...
CTCGCGTCGCACAACAGGCTGCTCGGAAAGTTCGACCTTGTGGGCATCCCGGTAGCGCCGCGCGGCGTGCCGCAGATTGAAGTCTCCTTCGACATAGACGCCAACGGCATCCTCAAGGTGAACGCCAAAGACCTGGGCACGGGCAAGGAACAGCAGATCCGCATCGAATCGTCGAGCGGCCTTTCCGAATCGGAAATCAAGAAAATGGTAAGTGAGGCCGAGTCCAACGCCGAGCACGACAAGAAGGAGCGTGAGAAGATCGACATCAAGAACCAGGCCGACCAGGTCATTTATCAGACCGAAAAGACCCTCGGCGAAATCGGCGACAAGATCCCGCTTGACGACAAGACCAAGATCCAGTCCGCGGTCGACGACCTTCGCAAGAAGCTCAAGGGCGACGACACCGACGCGATCAAGGCGAGCATGGACGCGCTCATGAAGGCGTCGCACAAAATGGCAGAGGAGATGTACAAGAAAGCCGGCCCTCAGCAGGGCGAGCCCCAGGGCCAGGCAGGCCCTCAGCAGAGCGGCCCGCAGGACAATCCGTCGGACCAGCCCAAAAAAGACAACAAGGGCGACGGCCCGGTTGACGCGGATTTCACGGTGGTGGATGACAAGTAAATCCCCCCGACCCCCTGAGGGGGCGTAAAAGAGAATACCCTAAAACGCCTCCTTCGAGAATACAGCGGGGCGAGGGAAAAAAAGGCTGAATCCTGTTTTATAACGGGCACGTTGTAGCGTGCCCTTACATTTATTTGAGATAGAGAAAGTAAAGCATCTATGGCGTTGAAAGACTTCTACGAAGTTCTTGGCGTCCCTAAAAACGCTTCCGAAGACGACATCAAGCGCGCCTACCGCAAGCTCGCCATGAAATATCATCCGGACAAAAATCCGGGTGATAAAAGCGCCGAGGAAAAATTCAAGGAAGCCACCCAGGCGTACGAAATTCTTAAAGACCCTAAGAAACGCTCGAATTTCGACCAGTTCGGCACCGCCGCTTTCGAAGGGCCGGGCGCGGGCGGTGCAGGCGGTTTCGGAGGGTACGGCGGCGCTGGGTTCGACATCTCCGACGCGTTGCGCGCGTTCATGAACGACTTCGGCGGCGACTCGTTCTTTTCCGACCTCTTCGGCATGGGCGGGAGCGGCGGCAGGCGGCGGGCCGGCGGAAGGCGGGGCGGCGGTTCGCGCGGCAACGACCTCCAGGTGCACCTCAATCTCAAACTTTCCGAAATAGCAACCGGCGTCTCCAAGACCCTCAAGGTGAAACGCAAGGACGGCTGCGCCGAATGCAAGGGCACCGGATCCAAAAGCGGCAAGCGCGGCACCTGCCAGCACTGCAGCGGTTCGGGCCGCGTCCAGCACGTGTCCAATTCTTTTTTCGGCCAGCTCGTTCAGGAATCGGTGTGCCCGGTGTGCCGCGGCGAAGGCCAGATCGTCGCCGACCCGTGCCAGAAATGCGCGGGCAGCGGCAGGCAGACCGTGGAGACCACGGTGTCGGTTGATATTCCTCCGGGCGTTTCTGAGGGCAACTATATCAACGTGCCGGGCAAGGGCGACGTGGGGCAGAACAGCGGCCCGGCCGGCGACCTCATCGTAGTGATCCAGGAAGAACACGACAATTTCTTCGAGCGCCACGGCATCGACGTGGTGTGTTCCATAGACATCACGTTTTCGGAGGCCGCGCTCGGCACCGCAAAGACCATTACCACCCTCGACGGCAAGGTGAACCTCAAAATCCCCGCAGGCACGCAGTCGGAAAAGATCTTTCGCCTTCGCGGCAAGGGCCTGCCCGTTCTGCACAGCCCGCAGCAGGGCGACCAGCTCGTGCGCGTACATGTGCATACGCCCGAGCGTCTTTCAAAGGAAGAACGCGAGCTTTTTGAAAAGCTTGGCCAGGTGGAGACGCAGGAGAAGGGGAGTTATGAGAAGTTCAAGGAGTTTTTCACTCCGTAAAGAATGCTGTTGCGATGGGAGAATGAATCCCACAGCGAGCGCATCCCCCGGAACTTGCTCCGGGGTTAGCGAGCGACTATAAGTATGTTTTCTTTCCAAAGGGATGGAAGATTCCCCGAAGCTTGCTGCGGGGTTCTTCAAAAGGCGGGGCGCCCTGTTTAATTGAAATTCACCTTTTCCAGCGCCTTCTTCATCTGCTCCACCTGTTCCATTGCGGCGGGATTTCCCGCCGCCGACTTTTCAAGCTCGTCAATTGACGCGCTGATTTCCCTGAACAGGTCCTGATAGTATCCCGCCATCGCGTTGCACTCCACGGTGAGGTCTTTCATCTCCTCGGTTTCCCTGAAGGAGATTTTCGTGTTGAGGTTGCCCGATTTCAGCTGCGACACCCATTTTTCGAATTTGTAAATAGGCACCGCCATTTTACGCGAGGAAAACAGGCCGATGCCGAGGCCGATGACTATGCTGAACAGCTGTGCGCCAATCACGCTGGGAAGCACGAATTCGAGAATGTTCTTGAGTTCCAGGTCCTGCCGCATGTCGTTGCTCATGTAATAAAAACTGCCGCCGTGCGCCTTGCTGTTGTACAGGACGGTGAGGGTGGCGGTGGCGATGACTGCGGAAAGGAAAACGACGAGAAGAATCTTGAAAATAAGATTCAGCTGCATCGTTCTTTTGATGAAGAAGTGGCGGACGGGCTGACGGACATTTGCCTGCGTCATGTTCGAGCTCCTTTACTTCCCCCACTGTATCCCGCGCGGCGCGGTCCCCGCGTAATGCAGGGACGCACCTGGGGAATCCTTAAAATCCCGGTTAACAATATACCTTATGTTCTTTCGGGCGCAAAATCAGCCCCGGGCCGCCGATGTCCTGATAAAGGCGACGACCGTTTTCCACGGAACGTCTTTATTATCAAGTTGCGCGTGCAGTTGCTTTTTGATTTCGGCGGTTGTCTTTTTCCCGAATTCCTCTTCAAGGCGCGCGCCGAGAGGCATGCGCCCGCCCGCGGTGTGCGGCCTGAACCAATAATCAACTATATCGGGCGAAAACCGCCTGCGCGCGGCAGACAGGGCGGTCTGTACTGCAAACGCGCACGGAAACGCCGCCTTGCATTTTTGTTCGAGCGACGCCGGGTCCCAATTGACAAGCGGGTCGTTTTTGTCCGAGAAGAGCTTTTCCTCCACTGCGGCAAAACGGGGCAAAGTGTCCTGCGGCAGGTTTTTAAAAGACACCAGGCCGCTCAGGCGCTGACCAAACGAATGCACGGTTTCGGCAAGAACAATGCCTCCGCCTTTGGCAGCCAGGGCAAGCATTCTTTTAATGAGCGCCACTTTGTTTGGCTCACCAGCAATGATGTGCCGGCCGATGATGGCGTCAAACGCCACTGTTTCACCGGCCGATTTTTTTATGTCCGCGTCAAACGTTTCCAAAGAGGAACGCAGCACCGTGGGCCTTGTCAAAAGCTCATACTGGGCGGCCATTTTCACGACCGTTTCGAATTCCTTTTCGTTGTGCGCCAGCGCCCAAACGCTGCCTTCGGGAGCGCGGCGCAGTGCCTCAAAGGTGAGGAGCCCGGTGCGGGCGTGCAGGTCGAGCACGAGACTGTCCCGCGCAAGCGCGGCCGCCTCGAATATCCTTTCGCGGACCTGGGTGAGCGTGTCGCCGCCGTGTGTACGTTGCACCCACTGCCGGCGAGGGGCCTGCGCAGAGTGCCTGTCTGAAATGCCGTTTTCAAAAACATCCTTTTCGTCCGCTGCCATGGCCTCAACCATTGCCTCGCGCAGCCGCGTGACGCGCAGCCCGATTTCCTTTTCGTAGCCGATGTCCGACGGCTGGTAAAAAAGCTTTCCCTGCAGCGAGGACGGAAGATACTGCTGCGCCACCCAGTGGTCGCGGAACGCATGCGGGTACTGGTATCCCTCACCATGACCGAAACCTTCCTTGTCGCGGGAGGAATCCTGCAGGTGGACGGGCACGTCGTCTTTTGTCTCCTGCGACACTGAGGAGAGCGCGTCAAAGAACGCCATTGACGAATTGCTTTTCGGCGCCGTGGCAAGGTACAGGCAGGCGTGCGCGAGATGGAACCGGCCTTCGGGGAGTCCCACGTAGTCGAACGCGCGGGAAGCGTCCACCACCACCGATAGTGCGGCCGGGTCCGCGAGGCCGACGTCTTCACAGGCGAGGATAAGCATGCGTCGAAAGATGAAGCGCGGGTCTTCGCCCGCGTACACCATTTTCGCCATCCAGTACAGCGCGGCGTCGGGGTCTGAACCGCGCACCGACTTGATAAATGCGGATATGGTATCGTAATGCGCGTCGCCGTCCTTGTCGTAGAGCACGGCCTTCTGCTGGATGGAATCTTCGGCCACTTCTCTGGTAATGCGGACCGCGCCGTTGTTGTCGGGTTTGGTGGTTTCAACCGCAAGTTCCAGGGCGTTGAGCACACCGCGCGCGTCGCCGTTGGCGACCGCAACAAGATGGTCGAGCGCGTCCTTGTCGATGGTTGCCTTGCGGTCGCCGTAACCGCGCTCTTTGTCGGTGAGCGCGGCGTGCGCGATGGCGCGCAGGTCGTCGGCAGTGAGCGTCTTGAGCTGAAAAATCCTCGAGCGCGATACCAGGGCCTTGTTCACCTCGAAGTAGGGGTTTTCGGTGGTCGCGCCGATAAGGATGAGCACGCCGTTTTCAACGTGGGGGAGCAGCGCGTCCTGCTGCGCCTTGTTGAACCGGTGCACCTCGTCGATGAACAGAATGGTGCGCTTGTCGAAGTGCGACAGGGTCTCCTTGGCGCTCTCGGTGGCGTCGCGGATTTCCTTGACCCCTGCGAGCACTGCGTTGATCGACAGGAACTGGGCCTTCGTGGTCTGGGCGATGATGCGCGCCAGCGTGGTCTTGCCCGTACCGGGCGGGCCGTAGAAAATGAGGCTCGACAGCTGGTCTATCTGGATGGCGCGCCGCAGCAGTCTGCCCGGCCCCACGATATGGTCCTGGCCGAAAAACTCGTCGAGCGTGCGCGGCCGCATGCGGTCGGCCAGCGGCGCGGCCTTAGCAAGGATGTCGTTGCGGCGTTGTTCGAAGAGGTCCATGGGAATGGGTTTTGGTTGATTGTTTGGATTCTTGATTTAAAAATACATTTGGAGAGGAAATGGCTTGAAGGATTCTTTGGGGAAGCTGTTTTCAAAATACGCTTGTTACTCCGGTAACGGAATATTTGCAGTTGACAAAAGCTGCTAAAGACCGTTAATTCTTTGCTTTGTTTCACTGTTTCTTTGTCACGCCGTCACTTTCTTTCTTCCCTCGCGCTCGCCGAAACTGTATTTTCTTGAAATCCGCTCTGGAGGTTTTTAATGAAGTTTTCGGTCGCATGCAACTTCGACAAAGCGCTGCTCGAGGGTCTTAGGCCTTATCCGGTGTACGAGGTGTTCGGCAAATTGACCGTCGACCACTTTGGCGGCGGCCGGCCGTCGTTCTATCTTCCGGCGGTGAATTCCAACAGGTTGAAGGCCTACGTCGAGGCCTGCCATCGCCAAAGCATCGCCTTCAATTACCTTCTCAACGCGTCAACCATGGGCAACGTGGAATTCACGCGTCACGGGCAGCGCAAATTCACCGAGATGATCGAATGGCTCGACGCCATGGGCGTGGATTCGATAACCGTATCGAGCCTGTTCTTCCTCAAGATCATCAAGAAGCGGTGCCCGCGGATCAAGGTGCGTATAAGTTCCCACAGCTTCACGGACACGCCGCGGAAGATACGGTTCTGGGCAGACTCAGGCGCGGACTACATCGTGATATCCGAAGTGGGCATCTACCGTGAATTCACGGTGCTCGAGGCCATGCGGAAAGCGGCGGGCGACGCGGTCGAGTTGCAGCTCATCGTCAACAACTGGTGCCGGCAGGACTGCGCTATTGCCGGCATTCACGCGGCCGCCCTCAACAGCGCATCGCAGAAGAATTCGCGCGGGTTCCCGCTCGATTACTGCTTCATCTACTGCAATTATCTTCGTTTCACCGAGCCCGTCAATTTTGTGCGCGCTAACTGGATACGCCCCGAAGACCTTCATTATTACGAGGACATCGGCTACGAGAATTTCAAGATTGTCGAGCGCAACACCCCCACAAGGATCCTTGTGGAGCGCGTCAAGGCCTACTACAGCCGGCGCCACGAAGGGAACCTTCTCGATCTGCTCCAGAACTATGCTTACCCCCACGAAAAGTTCTCGGAACGCGAGCTGGAATACTTTTCAACCTGGCGGCTGATCAAATATTTCCTGAAGCCGGCGGCCGTAAATCTTTTCAAGTTCATAAAGGTTATCAAGTTCGGAAAGACCGCCAGCATACTGTATCCGCTGCAGGGCCCGAACCCCGTCTTCATAGACAACCGGAAGCTCGACGGTTTTCTGGACCGGTTCCGAGCAAGCGGCTGCGCGTCCCGCGACTGCAATGAGTGCCGGTACTGCCACGGGTGGACCGAGAAAGCCGTGACCATCGACCCGCAGTGGAAATCCGCGCTCAATGAAGTTTTCGACGAACTTCTGGGCGAATTGCACTCCGGCGCGTTCTGGGAGCCGTACTACAAATCCGCCTTGACGTTTACCAGGAAAATTTCCAAAGAACTGCTGCAGCCCCGCAAGCGCACCGCCTGATGGCATTCAAGGGCTTTGCCGGCGGCCGCGCGACATCGGCACCTCGCGCATATTCCAGGAATTTCGACCTTCCTATTTGCAAAGGTATAATGTATGAGTTCATTGAGCGCCGCCATTCGGGGAGCAATTCAACGGTCGCTTAAACATTTGGCCGAAGTGCAGACCCGGCGGGGCGAGTGGGAGGCCGAGGTCGTTTGGTCGCCCATTCTCCTGGCGCAGTATCTCATAGTGCGAAACATCGTTGGAAAGCCGGCGCCTGAGGAGTTGCACGGCGAATACCTCAGGTACTTTGACACATGGCAAACTGAGGAAGGCGGGTGGGGACTGCACCGCGAATCGCCTGCGTATCTGTTCGTCACGACGCTCGTCTACGTGGCCATGCGCATGCTCGGCGTTTCCGCGGGCGACGAACGCCTCGTTCGCGCCCGTGCGCTCATCGGCAAACTCGGCTCGCCACTCGCGCTGCCGACTTGGGGAAAACTCTGGCTCGCGTTCTGCAATATATACGGCTACGCGGGCGTGTATCCCGTTCTTCCTGAGATGTGGCTCCTGCCGCGGTTTGTACCCATTCACCCGTCCCGATGGTATTGCCACACAAGGCTCATTTACCTTGGGTTGTGCTTTCTGTACGGTAAAAGATTTCAAAGGCCCTGCGATCCGCTGTGCCTTGCGCTGCGCGGGGAGCTCTACGAAGATACGTTCGATGCCGTCGATTTTCGCGCTGCGAAGACCCGTGTTGCGGTGCGTGACCTTTTCGATCCACCGTCAGCGCTACTCAAACTGGCCTATGCGATTGCGGGAGTGGTCGAGAAATGCATTCCGGCCCGGCTGCGGAAGCACGCGCTGGCAGCGGTGTTTGCGCGTATCGTATACGAACAGCGGTCCACCGCATACGCCGCGATCTCCCCCGTAAACGGGCTGCTCGATATCCTCGCCCTGTACGCTGCCGACCCCCTCCATCCCGACCTGGGGCCGTCTCTTGACGGAGTGGAGTACTGGCAATGGCGGGACACGGACGAAGGCGTCCGCTATAACGGCGCGCGCAGCCAGACCTGGGACACGGCATTCGCCCTGCAGGCCGCTGTTGCCGCCGGCGCCGGCGATGGGTTTACACCCGCGCTTGCGAGGGCAGCGTCGTATTTGCAGGCCAACCAGCTCCGGACCGAGCTTGAAAACGGCGCCGCGTTCGACCGCGACCCGAGGCTGGGCGGTTTCTGCTTTTCAGATGCGCGCCATAGCTGGCCCGTGAGCGACACGACCGCGGAAGCGCTGTGCGCCGTTTTTGCCCTGAGGGATCGGGGCATTCCATCCCTCGGCAACGAAGCAATAGTGGCCGCGGTGCGGTTTGTGCTTTCCCGCCGGAACGCGGGCGGCGGCTGGGGCTCGTACGAGCGGAGCCGCGGCAGTCTCCTTCTCGAACATGTCAATCCATCGGAAATGTTCGGCAACTGCATGGTGGAGCATTCATACGTCGAGTGCACCGCCTCGGCGTTGGACGCGCTCGCGCGGTTTTCGCGGGCGTTTCCCGGGCATATATTGGCAAAAAAGATCAGATCGGCAATGGCGGCCGGGGAGCGGTTCATCAGGCGCGTCCAGCAAACCGACGGCTCATGGGCTGGGTTCTGGGGTGTCAATTACACTTACGGCACGTTCTTCGCCGTCCGCGGCCTTCTGGCGTGCGGGCGTTTGGCAACCGACCGGTCGATCAGGCGAGCGTGCGACTGGCTCGTCGCGCGCCAAAAGGCCGACGGTGGCTGGGGGGAGCACTGGACCGGCATGGTGCAGGGACGCTACGTTGAGCACCCCCAAAGCCAGGTGATCATGACCGCGTGGGCGCTGATGACGCTTTTACTCGCGGGCGATCCACGCCGCGACGCGATCGGCCGGGGCGTCGATCTGCTTGTTGCACGACAACGCAGCGACGGGACTTGGCCAAAGGAGGCGGTGGCCGGTGTTTTTTTCAATACCGCCATGCACCACTACGAACTCTATCGCGAGTATTTCCCCTTGTGGGCGCTGGGCCTATTTGAGCGTTCGATCGATAAAAAACATGGCTGAAACGGAGAAGGCTTTTCCCGGCCTGGCCCGGTCACCTCGTCGAAGAATGGTGCGCTTGCCGAAGTGCGACAGTGTCTCCTTGGCGCTCTCGATGGCGTCGCGGATTTTCCTTGACCCCTGCGAGCACTGCGTTGATCGACAGGAACTGGGCCTTTGTGGTCTGCCCGTGCCGGGCGGGCCGTAGAAAATGAGGCTCGACAGCTGGTCTATCTGGATGGCGCGCCGCAGCAGTCTGCCCGGCCGGACGACAGCCCCATGTGAACCGTGTAACTGCTCGTAGTTACCGCGCAGGATTGCAGATCCGCTTGACATTCACTGCAGTCCCGTTTCTGCTGAAAACAGCAAGACATGGCCCCGCATTTTTAATCCGCGGAATATTTTTGAGTGACATGTTGTCGTTGAACGTGAACCGTTCGAGCAGCCTTCCGCGCACGTCGAATAGTCTCATCTCATCAAACGCGGCGTTTCTGCTTGTTGACAGAGGAGATACCGTTGCCGCCGTTGGCGCTGGTGGAACATAGGGCCCGTATTTGGCTCTTATCGTATCCACCCACCAGCGTACGCCGGGATCTGCGGCGGAACCGTATCCGCCGAAACCGGCATTGGGGCCCAGGGGCGCAACCGCCTGCAGCCATGTAGAGGAAAGGAAGAATCCTGAGCCACCCTTCAAGGTATTCATAGAGCTGGTTATCTTTGATGCCACCTCCGCAGGTGTATATTCCCCGACATTTGAATAATTACCGCTTCCGTATGTCCACTTGCCAACGCCTTCGGTCTCGATATAAGGTTTAGTCGCGTCGTGTGAACTTATATGGATTGCAAGGTCGGCTGCCGCAGGACAAGTCCCGATGTATCCCGCCAGGACAGCAGCGGGGTCGGCTCCTTTTCCGGCTAGAATCGTGCTGTCGGTACTTGCATACTTATTTTGTTGAAAGGCCATGCCTTCGTTGTCGGGATCAAAAAACACGTTTCGGTAGTTATGGTTTTTTGCCCAGGTAACGGTATTTGCAACACAACGATCGAAATCCGGCTGCGTCCAGTTTGAAAAATTCGCATTGTTGGTTCCATAGTAGCACATTCCGACAAGGACCACCATTCCTCTGGCGTCGGCAGCCTCAATGATTTTGCCCGCACGCGCGCTGATAGTCGGGTTGAGCGTCGCGTCCGAATTATACCCCGGAATGTTGCCGTAGCGCGAGCCCTGGAAATAAACGCTGAACGAATTAAGGCCGTATAATTTGAATGAGTCAAGATGCGCTATCAAATCGTTTGCGGCGGTATCGTTAATGAGCGAGTTTGAGCACCGGAACCCTTTCAGCAGGATTTCCTGGCCGTTCAGATAGGTCTTTGTCCCGGAAACCGAAAAAACATACTGCCCGGAAAAACAGGGTGTGCAAAGCAGGCCGACAATCGTTATCGCAGCAACGACTGTTCCAGCTTTTTTCTTGGAGAGGAAATGCAGGGGGTTCATACTTGCTCCTTCTATGTTATGTTGATTTTTTCTTGATAAGCTACAGGTATCGGCAATTGTTTTTGAAGAGCGGGCAAAGCCGCTCTTTGTGTTACCGCGCATTGCCGATCCGCTTGACATTAACGACGGTCCCATCCCTGCTGAACAGTGCGAGATAAGAACCGGCATGCCTGATGCGCGGCATATTTTCAACCGACATTGCGCTGCTGAAAGTGAAACGTTCCACCAATCTTCCGCTCATATCGAAAACCTTCAATTCGTTATAGGCAGAGGCTTTGTTTGTTGACATAACAGGAACCCTGACGGCTGTTGTAATCGGTGCCGGCGGAACCCATGCGCCGTATTGGGTCTTGAGCCATTCAAGGTACCAGCGGATACCGGCATCGGGTTTGACCACCGTGAAATTGGCATTGACTTCGGCATCTGTATAATTAGAATACCCGCCGGGCGTCTGGAATGGCCCGCCGATGCCCGCTCCGGGCCCTGCCTGTATCCAGGTGGAAGCGGTAAACCACCCGTTGTTGGTGCTTACGCCGTTTGTCGCATTATTTTTAAGAGTGGTTTTCATGGCAGCGGTATAGAGTCCTATGCGGATATAATTGTCCGGGAAACTGGCGTCCTTGCTATAGGTCGTCCAATAAGGGGGATTTGCATCAACCCCTTCTGTCTCGATATAGGGTTTCCCAGCCTCTTTGGTGCCGAAATGAATGTCGAGGTCTGCTTGGGTCGGGATGGTGGCGCTTTGGCTTGCTATCATGATTTTTCCGGTTGAGAAGGTATCGGCGGCCTTCACCGCGGCAATCAGCGCGACATCGTTGCATACAGCATTATCCTGCGCCATATGTTCATTATCGAGATCCATGAATACATTCTGATAGTTATGCTGGTGGAGCCAATTGAGAACGTTGATTGCGGCTGCATTCGCCTGGGTCTGCCCCCAGCCGGCGGCAACAAGGGCGTCCTTTGCCGTGGAACCGCCCCAGTAGAGTACCCCGATCATCATGATCATTCCCCGTGCGTCGGCCGCTTCGATGATACGTTCCATGCGCGGCGTATATACCGGGTTAAGGCTCGCATCCGGAAGGAACCCGTTGATATTACCAAAGCGGCTGCCCATCCAAAAGACGCTGAAGGAGTTGATTCCGTAGCTTTTGAACGTATCGAGGTACATGATCAATGAATCGGTTTTCGCATCCGACACCAGGGCATTGGAAAAGCGCAAACCCAGAGCCTTGAACTCGACATTGTTGATGTAGATTTTGGTTCCCGTTATGGAAAATTTATACTTGGGTGAATACGCATTGGCACAGATACAGATGGTGACCACACCGATGACTAGAATCGCGATTCGGGATATAAAAGACGATTTCATACTGCCTCCTTTACAATAAAACATTTGACAGCGTATAGTTAAAAACCAGACCGCGGCCGCTACAACCTCAGGCACCAGTTGACTGCCGCGTCAAAAAGTTTCCAGCCGTTTTCATTCAAATTGAGGGCCACTTCCATTTTGAGCAGCATACCCACCCTGCGGTCCGGCGCAGGCACGGCATCGTAGAGAGGGGCTCCGGCTTCATAGCAGAATATGGTCGCCTGGGCCGGTTGGTTCGGAATAATTGAAACAACCGTTGCCGATGCGGCGGGCGTGCACCACGGCAGAGCCAAGTTCTGGTTCACCACCGTCACTGTCCCGGTAAAGCCGGCCGCCAGCGGATGCGACGGCGCAACGATGGCAATGTTGTTGATGCTGTCGGAAATGTTTCCAAAATCAACGCCGGTTTGCGGACCGCAGAGGTCCATGGCGTTGAACAGGACCGTTTCACAGGCGATAACAGGCTTTTTTAAAACACGCAGAAGATCGGTTGCCGGACCGCTGATAGTCGACGCGAAGAATATCGCATTGATATTCACGGTATCTGCTGCGGAAAGCAAGGCGTCCCTTCTGATAACCATTGCAATGCCCCTGGATTCCAGCCGCTGCATGAATAGAGTGTCGCGTTTGACAAGAGCGGTATCCTTGGCGACATAGAGCACCCGGAAATTAGCAGTCCTAACAGTATCGTTCGGGGCAACCGGCACGTTTCGCGCCGCAACCAATGACGATTCCGGTTTTGCCGTGGAACTGAACAGGACCGAGGGAAAGACCCCGGCAGGAATCGAGTCCATGGTGATTGCCGCACCGGTTCCGGAAAAAGCGGCGGAAAAGGTGGTGCCGGTCATATAGACGAATCCGGACGCAGGCCGCAAACTGTCTGCAATGACCACCGTGACGGTCCCGGAAGCTTTGAGAAAACCAGCCGGGGCCGGTGTGGTGTCGTTTTCCCTGACATCAAGGCCGGAAATGAACAAACGTGTCCGTTCGGTGAGCTGAACTGCTTCTATATTGTAAAGACCAGGAGAATCAACCTTGAATTCGTATCCGCCCATGGCATCGGTGGTATCGGCAAGTACTTCGCTTTGGGATTGCGGAGCAACTGGACTATGTTGGCCGGGAACGAGCAATACAAGAGTATTGGTCGCGGGAAAATTGTCCAGACGGTATATATTTCCCCTTACATATCCCACATCGGTAGCGGAACCACCGTCTGCCACAACCAGACTTTTGCCGCAGGAAACCAGTCCTGCAGCCAGAAACGGCAGTAAAAAAAACAGAGACCGCTTCATGACGGTCTGCCTCTCTTTTGGGGTGTCTGTTCCAGGGGGTATAGCTGCATTCCGATCGAGTGTACTTTTTTAGGCGTTCCCCCGTCCTGTGAAATAATATCGAGGATTCTTTTGCGCGTGTTGTCAAGTTCTAGTTTAATCCGGCCGAATGCCCCGTCAGAAAAACTGCCTGAAATTGTCCTCATATATTGTTTTTCGGCGGGGGTCGAATCCATTACCCGGCAGCTTATTTCCATCATCGACTTATGCAGGTTGCGCGCGGCAATACTGTTGATATCCGGTCCTGTGGAGATGATCCGGTCGCTCACTTCGTAAAATCCGTCCTTCCCAGGCCTGATGAGCCCGAGGCCAAGGAGCAGCTTGACGGTTTTTTTTGCCTGACGAGGCGTGATTTTGGGAATTATTGCCTTGACAAGTCCCCGGAAGTCATCGAGGAATTTGTGTGAATGAATGTATTCGCGGATGGCGAGATTGTACCAGTGAGAAAGATATTCGTATTGATCGGCACGGATCTTCTGGGTTTCAGAGCGATGAGAAAACCCGGACAATGCGACGAAATATTTCTGCCTATCCTGAAGTGTGCGGGCCTGATTGTACTGGACAAGATGTGAAAAGTATTCTGTTTCCTTTGCAGACAGCCCGCACGCTTTGGCGAATTTCTTGATCGAGTCGGCAGACAGGTTCTTTTTTCCGTCAATGACATTTTTGAGGAAGTTCGGACCGGACATGCCGGCCTTCCGGAGGAAGATCCGGTGTGAAAAACCAGCCACGGTCTGCTTTTTAAAATTATAGAAATCGGCCAGGTACTGGCGGTAGTCGGTGTATTCGAAAATGGACTTCATACCGGAATAATATAACGAAAATAATGTAAAAAGTCAAATATTTTATAGACTACAAATAATTGTAATATAAAATAGCTATAACACTATTGATATCAAATAGTTATCAAATTTTTAATATTATTTTTATTTTAAATAATTTAGTTATTATGTTTAATAGTAGAGTGATTTTAATAAAACCATTAAAATACTGCGCGGCCTTGGCAAGGATATCGTTGCGGCGCTGTTTGAAGAGATCCATAGGTATTTGTTTTGTTTGATATGTTGTTTGGATTCTTGTTTTTAAATACATTGGGAGGGGAACCGGCCCGAGTGGAGCGAGGGAAACGCCCATTTTTTTCATCTCCTCCATCTGCCATTTTCCGTTCTTATCCCTGAAATTATTTATATTAGCATGGCGCTACCGGCAGCCCTTTTCACGCTTCAGGCGCACCGTCCTCCATGAAAACACCGCAAACAAAAAGCGACATGAAGATCCGCAACGACACGCTCAGGCTTTTGTACGCCACCATGCTTCGGGAACTGCCCCGTGAATCGGTGAAAAAGTTCTGGCAGGAACATCCTCTCAGCGACGGAGGGGTCGTGCTGAAGGACGCGGAACTGCTGAAGCACATCTGGCAGGAAAATAAATTCTCGGATATTTATTATGTGTTTACCGTGCTCAACGACGTGGAGCCATTTCTCATTGCAGGCGGCGTGGACACGCAGGGCTTTGTGGATACGTTCGTCAATGGGCTCAACAAGGGAGCAATGGTGAGCGTCTCGTCGCTGCTCCGTTTTCTTGCGCCGTTTCTCAGGGTTTTGTTTCATGCGGACGATGTACGGTATTTCTGCCTTAAAAACGTGCTCCCGCCGATCCTCCAAAAGATGATGCCCTCGTTGCTTTGCGCTGTTGTCAAGCACGAAAAGAGATTGAACCAGAACACCAGCGTCTTTATGCTCTGCATGGACAGGACGTTTCAGAAGAAACTGCCCTACTATGATCCTGATCTTTATATGGCCCGCCCTCTGCAATATGCGCCCACGCGGCTCGGGCTTCCCGCCTTTGAAAGCGTCTCCACGATAAGCGACCCGCGTCCCCTGGATGCGGTTATTGACGGCAGGCACATTGTCCGCAGGGGCGGGAACGTTTACCTGAAAGGAAAACTGTGCGGGAGTGCAACCACGTTTTTCAGCTTCTGCGCAAAAAACGGGATTTCCTTTAACGGTCACCAAATCCCCGACAGGCAGGTTATCGAGATTACAGCCGATTGCACATGCCCCCGGCGTAATAGGACCGTGCTTCACAAGGGAAGCGTTTACGGTGCGCCGGTGCATCTGTACCGCCTCAGGTACCGCGCCAACATAAAACCGTCGGAGCAGTTCATTTCGCCCCTTATCCACGAAAGCCTTTCCGGCAACGACGAGGCATGGCAGCAGGTGCACGACCGGCACGCCAGGCTCCTGGGCGATCTTGAGCGGAAAATCGTATTTGTCTATAATAGTTCCGGCGAGGCCGTTTCGATAAACGGGCGGTGCCTGATGAAATCGGCCCCTGCGCTCATCCTGAAACAGATCCTGCATCAGCATGTCGTCAACGGAAAGACCGAGTTTGCCAACAGCGATTTTACCGCCGATTCCAAGGGCCGCCGTGCGGGGATCACCGATAATTTTTCCCTCCGCCTGCAAAGGCTTTCCGCCGCCCTTTCCGAAAAGCTCCCCGAATTCCGCATCGTGCGCGCCGGCCGGGGCCGGTTCAAGCTTCATGCACCATCCAGAGTTGAATTAAAAGTAGAATAAAACTTGCATAAAAATCTGGGCGCCCCGCCGAAATACATGAACCGAGTAATGAATCTGGTGGGGCAACCCTAGCGGGTTTCCCCTGGCCCCCAGCTTCCGGCGCCTTGCGCCGGCGATCTGGGGGCACACCCTTTCCAGCAAAGGTGCGCGACTAAGTCGCTCGCTTGACGCTCGCGAGTCGTCGCACCTTCGCAACGCATCCTCATCGGTATGCCGCTTCGCGACTAAAAAAACTGCTGTTAACCTGTCTTGGCACACTCGAACATGGCGAAGGCAAAAATGTGCCTTACAAATATTCGTATCCCATTCCACCGAATTATAGGCTGCGCTGCACCGGGTGTAACGCCAGCCACTCCCGAGGCCGGCATGCCACAGAAGACCCGGTGCCAAGGTGGAGGTGTGGTACCATACCGGTTTTACGGGATGGTGCCCAGGGGGACACGTCCCCCTCCAGAAATGAATTTTGAATCTTATTTATCTATAGCAATTTTCCCTCTTATCTTGTATAAAATGCCCCCCAGGAATTATCTTTATTTACTTTTTCCTGTTTCTATCTTCCGGTAAAGCCCTCGTTGCTAAACAAGGGCATAAAGGGCAGAGAGCACGGTATGTTTGAAGAACTCACGAACAGATTTGAATCCATTTTCAAGAAGATCCGCGGCCAGGGCAGGCTGAGCCAGGAAAACGTCGCCGAGGCCATGCGGGACGTCAAGCGCGCGCTCCTTGAGGCGGATGTCAATTACAAGGTCGTCAAGAAATTCGTGGCCGGCGTCACGGCCAAGGCGCTGGGTGCGGACATCCTCAACAGCATCACGCCGGGCCAGCAGTTTGTCAAGGCCGTCTACGACGACCTCGCCGCCCTCATGGGGGGCAACGCCCGCGCAGTGAGGTTCCACACCAACCGCCTCAACATCGTGGTGCTGGCGGGCCTTCAGGGCTCGGGAAAGACCACCACGTGCGCCAAGCTCGCGCTCTATTACCGGAAACAGGGGCACCGTCCACTGCTTGTCGCCTGCGACACGCAGCGCGCCGCGGCCATAGACCAGCTCGAAACGCTCGGAAAGTCACTTTCCATCCCCGTGTATTCGGACCGCACGAAGCCGCCGCTTCAGATCTGCAAAGACGCGCTGGCGGTCGCGCAGCGGGAAGGGAACTCACTCGCCATCATAGACACTGCGGGGCGGCTGCACGTGGACGCCGAGATGATGACGGAGCTCAGGGATTTGTGCGCCGCCGCAAAGCCCGACGAGATATATTTTGTTGCAGATGCCATGAGCGGGCAGGACGCGGTAAACGCGGCCACCGAATTCCACAAGGAAATCCGGTTCTCCGGCGTGATTCTCACGAAAATGGACGGCGACGCCAGGGGCGGGGCCGCGCTTTCCATTCTCGACGTGGTGGGCGTTCCGCTCCAGTTTGTGGGCATCGGCGAGAAGCCGGACGGTCTGGAACTTTTCCATCCCGAGCGCATGGCCTCCCGCATTCTCGGGATGGGCGACATAGTCTCGCTGGTGGAAAAGGCGCAGGAAAATTTCGACCTTGATCAAAGCAGGAAACTCGAAAAGAAATTCAGGAGAAGCACATTCACCCTGCAGGATTTTCTTGAGCAGCTCCGCCAGATAAAAACCATGGGCTCGCTTTCCGAGCTTATGGCCATGATCCCGGGAATGGGGAACCAGCTCGCGGGCACCAACGTCGACGAAAAGGCGCTTACGAGGATCGAGGCCATGATCTGTTCCATGACCGTGCAGGAACGCGACCGGCCCAACATCATAGACGGCAACAGGCGGCGCCGCATCAGCACGGGGAGCGGTACGACGGTCCAGGACATAAACAGGCTTCTCAAACAGTTCGATTCGATGAAGACCATGATGAAGCGTGTGAACAAGATAGGCGCAAAGCGCGGCCAGGCCGCGGCGCTCAAGAACATGTTTCCGTTCTGAGGTTCAGGGTTCAGAGGTTCGGCGTTTAAAGGTTTTCAACCCTGAACGCAGAACGGTGAACCTGGAACCTATGAGCAATAATAAGAAAAGTATTATTAACCATCCAACACAGAGGAGAATCTTTTGTCAGTAAAAATCCGTTTGGCAAGAGTGGGGCGGAGGAACGTGTCCCGCTTCCGCGTCGTAGCAATTGACGGCCGCGTGCAGCGCGACGGCAGGTTCCTGGAAGTGCTCGGGACCTACAATCCGCAGGCGAACCCGAAACAGTTTACGCTGAACACCGAGCGTATCACCTACTGGATCGAAAAGGGCGCGGAAGTTTCGGAAACGGTGCACAACCTGCTCAAGCAGGACCGTTACTTTGAAAAGCTCGAAGGATTAAAAAAGGGCCTGAGTGCCGAGACAATGAACCTTACGCGGCTTCCGGAACGCAAGCGCAAACCCAAGAACACAGGCAAGAAGAAGACCAAGGAAGATGCGCCCAAGTCGCAGGCCGCGGCTCCGACAGCCGAGCAGCCTGCGGCGCCTGCCGCAGCGTCATGATTCCTGATTCCGGCTCAGTAAACGGCCGGATCCAGACCGCCGGGGACGCGGGGGACTTTATTGCGATCGGCATCATCCGTAAACCGGTGGGCCTCAAGGGCCATTGTTATGTTGATGCCTTTGGCGCCACGCTTTCCGGACTTTGTCTGCCGGCGCGGCTGAGCGCGGGCAGGGACTCTCCGGCAACGCAGGAGCTTGTTTTGCAGGAGATGCGGCCGAGCCCCAAAGGATTCATGTGCAGGTTTGAGGGCTACCCCGACCTCGACACTGCCGGAGCGCTGAGGGGATTATATCTGTTTTACGGGCGCGACAAACTGCCGAAGCCGCCCAAGGGCAGGCACTACCACTTTGAACTGGTGGGCCTTACCGTTGTCGCGGACGAAACTGGCACAGCAATCGGGACCGTCACCGAGGTGCAGAAATATCCGGCCGCGGACGCGCTCGAGGTGAGAAAAGAAGACGGCTCGATGATACTCGTTTCCATGTCGGGAGGGGTCGTAAAATCGGTAGACAGCGTGGCCGGGGTCATCAGGGTGAGCGGCTCCGCGCTGGAAGAGATTTTGTGATTTTAAAAATTCACCACAGAGACACAGAGAACACAGAGAAGAAAAAGAAATTTGTCTAAGAGGTAGCACGTCCCGCGTTCTTTGCGATCTTTGCGAGAAATTTATATAAAGAATGCAGGTGTCAATGCTCTTTGAGATACTCACATTGTTCCCGGACATGTTTGCTGGGCCGTTTTCCGACAGCATCATCAAGCGGGCACGGGAGAAAGGGCTTGTTTCGATACGGTTTGTCAACTTCAGGGATTTTGCCGGCGACAAGCACCATACCGTGGACGACGCTCCCTACGGCGGCGACCCCGGCATGCTGCTGATGCCCGGGCCGCTGGCGCAGGCGATAACCGCCAGCAGGGAGCGGCTCGACGGACGCTCGCCCAAGGTCGTGTGTCTTAACGCGCAGGGAATGCCGTTTACCCATACGGTCGCGGAATCGTTGAGCAGGGAAACGGCGCTCATTCTGGTGTGCGGAAGGTACAAGGGCATTGACCAGCGCGTGATTGACAAATACGCAGACATGGAAATTTCCGTTGGTGACTACGTGCTTTCGGGCGGCGAGATACCGGCAATGATCGTGGTGGATGCGGTGGCCAGGCTCATACCGGGAGTTCTGGGGAACAGCGAAAGCGCGGGCAGGGATTCTTATTTTAACGGCCTGCTGTCTCCGCCGCAGTATACGCGGCCCGAAGAATTTGAAGGAATGAAGGTGCCGGAGGTGCTCCTTTCCGGACACCATGAAAACATCAGGAAATGGCAGAAGGAACAATCGGAAAAAATAACGAAAGTTCGAAGGCCGGATTTGTGGAAAAAGTATAATAAAAATGTTGAATGTTGAACGTTGGAAGTTGATAGGATAAAATCAGAAAAAATATTTTTTCAATAAAACATAGGAGGTTATTGTGCAGGGACTTCAGGAAATCATGAAGAACGTGGAGAAAAAACTTCTCTCGAAGAACACTTCGGAATTCAAGCCGGGCGACACAGTGTCGGTCTCGCTCAAGATCCTAGAGGGCGACAAGGCCCGTCTCCAGGCGTTTTCCGGGGTCGTGGTCCAGAAACGCGGCAGCGGCATGGGCTCAACCTTCACGCTCCGCAAGGCGTCGGGCAACGTGTATGTGGAAAGGACGTTTCCGCTCCACTCGCCGCTCCTTTCCGACATCAAGCTTCTCCGCAAGGGAAAGGTGAGAAGGGCCAAGCTCTTTTACCTGCGCGATGTGAGCGGCAAGTCGTCGAGGATCAAGGAAAAGAAGTAAACCCTTTTTTCGGCATTTTTAATATTGTATTATTTAAGGAGAAGGAAATGGTGCCTTCTCCTTTTTTTATTGTCAAATAATATTATCCGTTCTCAGGAGTCTCAATGTTCTCAAAATTCAACAACAACGGCTACAAACAAGCCCTCCCCGGTATAAAACTCAAGACCCTTGTGTACGGGCAAAAGACCCTGCTGACGGAATTCCGGATGGAAAAAGGAAGCGCCCTCCCCAAGCATTCCCATCCCCATGAACAGACAGGATGTTTGATAAAAGGGAAGGTATCGCTTTCAATCGGCGCGGAAACGTTTGATGCCGCGCCCGGCGACAGCTGGTGCATTCCGGGCAATACCGAGCATGGCGCGAACATACTCGAAGATTCCGTCGCAATTGAGGTTTTTTCGCCTGTCAGAGAAGATTATCTTCCGGAAAAGTAAACCTATAAACCCCAACCTCATTGTTCCGAGGCATTAAAAAGAGTTTAAAGCCCTGGACTCGGAACTACCCCGCAGCGTATCTTATCAACAAAATACAGGTAAGGGTAAAAAATGACTTCTATCGCCCTGTTGCGCGGGATTAATGTCGGCGGGAAAAATACCGTGAAGATGGCCGATCTTGCCTCGCTTTTGCAATCACTGAATTTTACCCATGTCAGGCCGTATCTGCAAAGCGGCAATGTTGTTTTTGAACATGGACGCGCCGGCCCGTCCGCGCTTTCCCGAACAATTGAACAGGCGATTAGCCGGAAGTTCAGGCTTGATGTGAAGGTGATTGTCCGGACCGCGGAAGAATTGCGAAGATTGATTTCGGGGAATCATTTACTTGACACGCCGAAAATCGATAAGGAAAAGCTCCATGTTACGTTCCTGAAGGATGCACCTCAAAAGCCGGACATTTCTTATTTCGAGACAGTCAAAGACGCAGAAGAACAGTTGCGCATAAAAGGGAAAGAGGTTTTTCTCTATTGCCCCAAAGGGTATAGCAAATCGAAGCTAACCAATCAGGCGTTTGAAAAAAAACTGGGCGCCACGGCAACGACGAGAAACTGGAAAACGGTGAACGCGTTGGCTGAACTCGCTGGACGAACTATTTAAAAGGCATCACACTGGTCAGCCTGCTGTAATTCGTTGGTAAAATCCTGGCAAAGGAAATAAAATGCTCAAACCCCTTTCCTGGTACAAATCCCTCCACGACGCCAAGGGCCGCCGCGAAGCCAATTCATTCCTTATTGAAGGCGTCAGGGCGATAACACAGGTTTCGCTATTAAGCCCCCAGAGCATCACGGAGCTCGTGGTGCAGGAGAAAGAGACCGTTCCGAAAAACCTCAGCTATCCCGTTCGGGTTGTCACCCCGGCGCAATTCCGCGGGATAAGCGCGTCAACGACCCCGTCCGGACTGATCGCAGTTGTTACGATCCCCAAAGACGCCTATTCGTCAAGGTTGCCGGAAAACAAGGGTACCAGGGTCCTCGCGCTCGAGGATATCCAGGACCCCGGCAACGTGGGCACGCTCATCCGCACCGCGGCCGCGTTTGATTTTTCGGGAATCCTCCTCAGCGAAAAATGCGCTGACCCGTTCGGGCCCAAGGCGGCGCAGGCTTCCGCGGGTTCGGTGCTGTCCCTGTGGCTGAGAAAAACAAAAGAGTTCGATTCCCTCATGGTGCGATTGGCAAAGGAAGGTTTTTTCTGCGTTGCCGCTGATGTGCGCGGAAAAGTGGCGCTGCATGCTGTAGACGAACCGAAACTCATGTTGATATTAGGAAACGAGGGGAGCGGGATTTCGGACACTACCCTGGGCCTCGCGCATCAGGTGGTGAAAATCCCCATGAATGAGAAGAAGGCTGAGTCGCTCAACGTGGCGGTATCGGGCGGTCTCTGCATGTACGTGCTTACTGCTCACCGAGCGTGATGCGCGCGCGGCCCTCGCGCTTGGAGCGGTAGAGCGCCTCGTCGGTCCTTTTCACGATGCTCTTTTCGTCCTCGCCCGCCTTTGCCTCCGCGATGCCGATGGACAGGCTCACCCTGCCGAACTTGAACGCGCCGAACTGCTTGGCGATACGCTCGGCGGCGACCTTGGCTTGGTTGCGGTCGGTGTCGGGCAGGATCACGGCGAACTCGTCGCCGCCGTAGCGGAAGCCGGTGTCCACATCCTTGCGGATGCACACCTTTATCACCTGGCCCAGCGACCTGAGCACTTGGTCTCCGGCCTGGTGGCCTTCGGTGTCGTTGAGCTCCTTGAAGTGGTCGATGTCGATGAGCATGAGGGAGAGCTTGCGCTGCGGGTTGCGCTTGAGGCGCGAGAGTTCGCGCACGATCTGGTCGTAGAAGTGCCGCACGTTGTACAACTCGGTGAGGCCGTCGGTAATGGCGAGTTTGGAAAGAAGCTCGTTTTTCTTCCTGAGTTCGTCCTCGAGTTTCTTCTTCTCCGTGATGTCCTTTGCCGTCACCACGAGGCCGATGATCTGCGAAGCGTCGTTTTTCATCTCCGAGATGCTCAGGTTGAGCAGGATGATTTCGCCCTGCTTGGTCTTCATGGGGATTTCCTCGTTGACGGACTTGCCCGTGAGGAGCACCGCGTTGATGATCTTGCGCTCGTCGGCTTCGTTGACAAACAGCTGTTTCAAGGGCACGCCCACGATTTCCTCCTGCGTGTACCCGAAGTGCATCTCTGAGCCCTTGTTGAACTTGAGGATGAAGGCGTCCATGTCGGTGGTGAAGATGATATCGGTGGAATCGTCGAGGATGCTTTCGAAGTAGCTGGATTTGCCCTGGATCCTTCTCGCCGTCAGCTGGTTTTTCTCCATCTTTTTCGCAAAATCGCTGACGTACCGGTAGAACCAGAAAAACACGGCGCCCAGCAATCCCGCCGAAAAAATGGCGGAGGCAATGATGTACGCGGTAAGTTGCCAGAAGAAGATTGAGAGGACACCGGCAACCAGGAAAATGAGGCCGGTGGCAACCGCTGCCGTCGCCGCAACGGTTTTTCCCGGAATTCCGGAGTAATTATTATAGTTTGGAAAAAAGGAATCGAATAGTTTCACGTTGTTGTACCGTCAGACGGGATATACAGAAAACCGTCGAGCCCTTTCTTTAAGGAAAAAAGCCGTCACCCTTACCCGGGTAAAATAAATGTCATCAATTTTATTTTACACTTATTTATTAATAAATACAGTAAAAAAGTGTTACCTGCGTAAAAAACCGTGTTTCGCGGGGCATAATAAGAATACGGGCACCGCTTATTTTTCTTGCCGGAACGCGTAATGCATATTGTATTTATCTGCAATATCTGCCCCCAAACGAGGAGCCATGCTGGGAAAAACAGAGAAAACAAAAGGTCAGCTCGAGGCCGAGATCAGCGAGGCCGTGACGCGGTTTGAAAAAGAGTACATGGGCCGCGGGCCGCTTGAGACAAAGACCTACATCATTGAAGACATGGTGATCGTGCGTCTCAAGGGCGTGCTTACCAGGGCGGAATACCGCCTGGTCAAGTCGGAACGCAACTCCAAAGCGCGTGACCTCATCAAACAGGTGCGCATCGAGCTCATCGAGAACGGAAGGCCGCTTTTGGAAGACATTGTCAGGAGCATCCTCAGGCGGCGGGTGAAAAGCATGCACACCGACATAAGCACGCTAACCGGAGAGAGATTGATTGTATTTACATTAGACAAAACAGCACTGGAAGATTATTAAATTTAGTATTTGCTTGGTGGGGGATGTATCCCCCTCGCTGCACTTCGTTCCGCTACCCCCTCCTGGGTGTCCCCCGGGTACCATCTGCTGCAAGATTCAGAGGAAGACCTCACCCCGCCCTCTCCCACCGGGAGAGGGAGAAAGTATGGAGCGAAGATTTTATAGGGCACCCGCGAGCATTTAATAAAAAGGTGCGAACTTTGAGGGTATATAAGGTCTAAAAAAATTCATGCAATAAAATTTTCATGGCGGGCAAAGAACAAGTTGTACGGCAGGAGTCGCCACTGTTGGTAAAATGCACGAATGCTCGCCGACGCGTTAGGGGGACCGGAGCGGTGCGCAAGAGCGCATTGCCGGCCGACCCTGCCGAAGGCACTAAGGCGGACCGGCAACGAGGCGAACAGCCGGGCCCGGAGGGAGACCGACCCCGCGTTGCGGGGGAACGCCCAGAACTTTTAAAAAGTCTTTAAATTATCCCTTGCCATTTTTCCTTGTTCTGTTATAATTTTAAAAAAGAATTGGAAGCTGCCGGCAAGTGCTTAATAAGCGCGGGTTGCGCAGAGTCCAAAGCGGAAAAATGAAGGGCGACAACGGCCCGGTATTCAAGCCCGGACGACTCTTTAACGAGAGGCTTTCCCGGGGGTGAGGACCAAGGAAGTGCCCGAGGGGCAATTCCTGCGGTCTTTTTTTTTGACCAGAATTTTAACCGTGGAAGGGAAGCCTATGACGTCAAATGAAATGACTTCCAATAAAAAGCTCGCGCAGTGGGTGAATGGTATTGCAGCCATGTGTCAACCGGACAGCGTCCACTGGTGCGACGGCTCGCAGCAGGAATACGACGGCCTGTGCAGCCTCATGGTAAAGGCGGGGATGGCCACGCCGCTCAACCCGTCAATTCGGCCGGGCTGTTTTCTGTTCCGAAGCCATCCTTCCGACGTGGCCCGCGTCGAGGACCGCACCTACATCGCGTCCCGCTCAAAAGAAGACGCCGGCCCCACGAACAACTGGATGGACCCCAGTGAGCTCAAGAAAATCATGACAAAGCTGTATGCCGGCTGCATGAAGGGCCGCACGATGTACGTGATCCCCTTTTCCATGGGGCCCATCGGCTCGCCCATTTCAAAGATCGGCGTGGAAATCACGGACTCGCCCTATGTTGTCGTCAACATGCGCATCATGACGCGCATGGGTAAAAAAGTGCTCGAGACCCTTGGCGGCGACGGCGAATTCGTGCCGTGCCTGCATTCCCTGGGCGCCCCGCTTGAAAAAGGCCAGAAAGACACTTCGTGGCCGTGCACGCCGGACATCAAGAACAAATACATCAGCCATTTCCCCGAAGAGCGGACCATCTGGTCGTACGGGTCGGGCTATGGCGGCAATGCACTCCTTGGCAAGAAGTGCTTCGCTTTGCGCATTGCGTCGGTGCAGGCGCGCGACGAAGGATGGCTTGCCGAGCACATGCTCATTCTCGGCATCACCAACCCCGAGGGAAAAAAGAAGTACGTTGCGGCCGCATTTCCGAGCGCCTGCGGCAAGACCAACCTTGCCATGATGATTCCCACCATTCCGGGATGGAAAGTGGAAACCATCGGCGACGACATTGCCTGGATGAAGTTCGGGCCCGATGGCAGGCTGTATGCAATCAATCCGGAGTCCGGATTTTTCGGCGTTGTTCCCGGCACCTCCATGGATTCCAACCCCAACGCAATGCTCACCATAAAAAAGAACACGATTTTTACCAATGTGGTGCTTACCGAAGACAACGACGTATGGTGGGAGGGCATCGGCTTTGATCCGCCAGCCGGCAGGAAATTAGACTGGACCGGAAGCGTTTGGGAAATGGAAAACCGCAAAGTGGGCGCTCATCCGAATGCCCGATTTACCGCTCCGGCAGCGCAGTGCCCGGCAATAGACCCGTCCTGGGAAGACCCCAAGGGGGTGCCCATATCCGCGTTTCTTGTAGGCGGCAGGCGTCCCACGACAATCCCGCTTGTTCATCAGGCTTTTTCCTGGAACCACGGTGTGTTCCTCGGCTCAATAGTCGGGTCAGAAACCACCACCGCGAACATCGGCGCGGTCGGCGTTGTGAGGCGCGACCCGTTTGCCATGCTGCCCTTCTGCGGCTATCACATGGGAGATTACCTTGCGCACTGGATAAAAATAGGCCAGAAGACCTCGGCGGAAAAGCTGCCTAAAATTTTCTATGTCAACTGGTTCAGGAAAAGCGACGATGGCAAGTGGCTGTGGCCCGGCTATGGCGACAACAGCCGCGTGCTCAAATGGATCTTTGAGAGAACAGAGGACAAGGGAAAAGCGGTAAAAACCCCCATAGGGTATCTGCCTTCCCCGGATGCCATTGACACCAAAGGCATTTCCGTAACTTCTTCCGAAATGGCAGATCTTCTTAAAGTAGATGTTTTGGAATGGAAAAAAGAGCTGGAAGGCATCAGGGAGCATTACAAGAGGTTCGGATCAAGGCTGCCTTCTGCACTTAATGACGAATTGGCGGCCCTTGAAAAACGGCTCGGCTAGTTGTTGTTGACATGGCTTGGCGTTGTTATATATTTATCATTCCAGGCCATTATTAGCCCCAAAGCCTGATCACCTTTATTTTTCCCTCTACCTAATTAAGGAAGCAACCTTTGCCTTGGTTTATTAAGCCGAAAACCAGTGAAGAGCAGCCCAAGATGGTCAAAGACGACATCTGGGTCAAATGCGATTCCTGCAACGCCCATGTGTTCAAGGAGGACTGGTGCAACTCCCTGAACGTATGCCCCAAGTGCGGCTATCACGGCAAGCTCACGGCCTATGAACGGATAGGCCAGATCCTTGATGTTGACACCTTTAAGGAAATGTTTCCAAAAATATCACCGTCCGATCCCCTGGAGTTTGTGTATTCCAAAGGCAGTTACAAGGACAAAATCAAAGAGACGCGCGAAAAAACGGGTTTGAATGAATCGGTGGTATGCGGCCTTGGAAAAATCCATGATATCCCGGTTTCGATCGCTGTCATGGATTTCCGTTTTTTCGGCGGAAGCCTTGGGAGCGGTACGGGCGAAAAGATCCTTCAGGGGGCCAATTACTCCTACGAACACAGAATCCCCTATATCATTTTTTCCGCCTCGGGCGGTGCGCGCATGCATGAAGGCATACTGTCCCTCATGCAGATGGCCAAGACCTGCGCGGGCATTGCAAGGCTCAGGGAAAAAAACATTCCCTACCTTTCCGTCCTCACCGACCCCACCACCGGGGGCGTGGTGGCGAGTTATGCCATGGTTGGCGATTTGAATATCGCGGAACCTGGCGCGCTGGTGGGCTTTGCGGGCAGGCGCGTCATTGAGCAGACCATCAAGCAGAAGCTGCCGGAAAATTTCCAGACATCGGAATATTTTCTGGAACACGGCTTCATCGACTTGATCGTGGAGCGCAAGCGGCTCAAAGAAACCCTTAAAAACCTTCTTCTGTATTACAACGGCTGACAAGGAATTTCAAAAACAATGAGCGATTATTTGGATTTTGAAAAGCCAATTGCCGAAATGGAGAAGATGATCGAGAAGCTCAGGTCGATCTCTCCTGATAAAAACCATTACAGCGACGAAATCGCTGAGCTTGAGAAGAAGTGCGTGGCGCAGAAGCAGGAGATCTACGGAACCCTCACTTCGTGGCAGACCGTTCAGCTTGCGCGGCACCCGAAGCGACCGGTCCTGCAGGATTACATTTCGCTTATGTTCACCGATTTCATCGAACTGCACGGCGACAGGTGCTTCGGCGACGACCAGGCGCTCATTGGCGGGTTTGCAACCATCGGCAAGCGCAGGGTGATGCTCATCGGCCATAACAAGGGGAAAAATGTCCAGGAGAACATACAGCGCAATTTCGGCCAGGCAAGGCCCGAAGGTTACCGCAAGGCTCTGCGCCTCATGAAACTGGCGGAGAAATTCAGGCTGCCGATTTTATGCTTCATCGACACGCAGGGAGCGTACCCGGGCGTGGACGCTGAAGAGCGCGGGCAGCCCGAGGCAATAGCGGAAAACCTTACAGAGATGGCGAGGCTGGGGGTACCGATCATCGCGATCGTCACCGGCGAGGGCGGCAGCGGCGGCGCGCTCGGCATAGGTGTGGGCGATTCGGTGCTCATGCTTTCGCATGCGGTATATTCGGTGATTTCTCCGGAAGGGTGCGCGTCCATTTTATGGCGAGATGCGTCCTTTTCGCCCCAGGCCGCCGAGGCGATGAAGCCCACGGCCCAATCGCTTCTGTCGCTGGGCGTGATTGACGAAATCGTCCCCGAGCCTCTGGGCGGGGCGCACCGGAACCACGAGCAGACCGCCCAGGAAATAAAACACGTCCTTCTCAAACACCTCAAAAAACTCACTGCGCAATCGTCGTCAAGGCTCGTGCGCCACCGTTTCGAGAAATATTCGAACATGGGACTGTTTGCAAAATAACCAGGATTACCCTGAAACAGAATGATGACGCTGATTTTAACTATGGAATTGGATTTGTTAAATTATAATAATCCGCAAAAAGACTTAGGTATTTCATACCCAGAATAATACCGTCGTCAGAACGTGCGTTACCCCGGGTGCACATCGTACAGGAAAAATATCATGACAAAGATTAAAAAACTGACCAAGGAAAACAAGCTCCACAAGATACCGCTGCGCATCACCGACACCACGCTGCGCGACGCGCACCAGTCGCTGTGGGCGACCCGCATGCGCACTGAAGACATTGTCAAAATCGTTGACGTAATAGACAGCGTAGGCTACTATTCGCTGGAATGCTGGGGCGGCGCCACCTTTGACGTGTGCCTGCGCTTTTTGCGGGAAAACCCCTGGGAGCGGCTGCGCCTGATCAAGTCCAAGGCAAAGAAAACGCCGCTGCAGATGCTTTTGCGCGGGCAGAACCTCGTGGGCTACAGGAACTATTCCGACGACGTGGTCGAGCGTTTTGTCGCGCTGGCGTGCGAAAACGGCATGGACATTTTCCGCGTGTTCGACGCGCTCAACGACACGCGCAACATCGAGGCCGCAATAAGAGCGGTTAAAAAACACGGCGGCCACGCGCAGGGGACGCTCTGTTACACCATAAGCCCGGTGCACACCATAGAAAAATTCGTGAAGTACGCGAAGGAGCAGGTGGAGGTAGGGATAGACTCGCTGTGCATCAAGGATATGGCGGGGATTTTGTCGCCCATTTCCGCGGAAAAGCTCGTGAGCGCGCTCATCAAGGCCGTTGACGTGCCCATCCAGCTCCACTGCCATGCATCGAGCGGCATGGCCGCGCCTACCTACGTTGAAGGCGTGCGCGCCGGCGCCGGCGCCATTGACTGCGCCATCGCGGCCATGGCAGGCACCAGCAGCCAGCCGCCGGTGGAGACCATGGTGGCCATTTTTTCCGAAACCGATTATCACGCGGACCTTGACAGGGACGCCATGCTCAGGGTGCACCGCTATTTTGCCGAGCTCTACCCCCGGCGCAATCTCGATCAGTCACTCCAATTCTGCATAGACCCGCAGATCCTCATCCACCAGATACCGGGCGGCATGATCTCCAATTTCCGTTCCCAGCTGTTGCAGCAGAACGCACTTGACAAGCTCGATCTTGCGCTCACGGAAGTGACGCGCGTGCGCGAAGACCTTGGCTGGCCTCCGCTCGTGACGCCCACGAGCCAGATCGTGGGCACGCAGGCCGTGATGAACGTGCTTGCCGGCGAGCGCTACAAGATCGTTCCCAACGAGGTGAAGGATTATTTCCGCGGTCTGTACGGCCGGGCGCCGGCAAAAGTAAACGCGGAGCTGGCCAGAAAAATCCTCGGCGACGAAAAACCCATTACAGGAAGACCCGGCGACACGATCGCGCCCATGCTCCCCAAGGCCACCGAAGGGATCGATCCGAAGTATATAAAAAATGAAGAAGACATCATTTCCTACTGCATCCTGCCCGAGCCTTCGCTCGAGTATTTCAAATGGCGGGACCTGCCGCCGGAGGCGCGGCCTGAAACGCCCGCCGAGCTCGAGCTGAAGAAAATGAAAGCGGCCTCCCAAAAAGAAGCTGCCGTGCCGGAGGAGAAAAAACAGGAGAGCGCAACGCTCGACCAGATCCTTCACGCCGACGACTACCGGGGCCTGAGCGAACTGCTGGGCAAGGCCGGCGGCCTGCAGCTCGACGAATTGACAGTGAAGAAAGGGGATTTCTCGCTTTCCCTCAGGTCCGACACCACCAAGATACCGGTGATCCCGAAGCCGGTAGCGCTCGCCGCTCCAGCGGCTTCCAGACCGGACCAGGAGAAGAAGGAAGAAAAACCGGCGCCGAAACCGGCACCCGTCCCCGCTCCCGCAAAGGCGGAAAAATCCGCCGCGGCCGCCCCGGGCCTATCCGTCAAGGCACCGCTGGTGGGCACGTTCTACTCAACGGCCGGCCCCGGCAAGCCCAGGTTTGTGAATGTTGGCGACGTGGTGGAGGCGGGCGCAAAGGTCTGCATCGTGGAGGCCATGAAGCTGTTCAACGAGATAGTCGCTCCCGTCAAGTGCAGGATCGTGCAGTTCCTCGTGGAGGACGGCACGACGGTGGAAAAAGACCGGCCGCTCATTGCGATAGAGGAAATCAAATAGGCTGTCCCGCCGCAATGTCGCAGAAAACATTCATTCGCTCAAGCTCCATCGAAAGCCGGCCCTTGAGGTCTTCAATATCTTCAGGCAGGATTCCCAGGGCCGCCACACTCGCCGCATCGAGAACCGGCGGCGCGTAGTCTTCGTCGAGCGTCAGCTTGAGCTCGTAGCAGAGAAAATCCGCATAGTGGCACAGCGCCACGATATCGCCGCACTCCTTTGCATGCTGCGGGTCATGGTGGCATGTAAGGGGCAGGGAAAGCTGGGCAGGCAATTGCCACCCCGCCAGAAGCCACTGCGCCACGTCGGTGTGCGAGAAACCGAGCGTTTCTTTTTCGGCTTCGTAAAGCGGTATCTTAACGTGCTTTGCGTGTTTGAGCGCCTTATGAAAGTCTTCGTGAAGGTATTGCTCCATAACGACCTTGCCGATGTCGTGCAATAGCCCTACGCAGAACGCCTCTTCCGCGTCGAACAGGACAAATTTCCTCAAATGTTCCGTGAGAAAACGGCAGATGAGCCCGCAGCTGGTGCAGTGGCGCCAGAACGCCGTTCTGTTGAACAGGGAAGATTTCTTCTCGTGCGGAAATAAATCGAAAACGGTTAGGTTCAGCACGATGGTGTTGATCACCTTGAGGCCGAGAATCATCACGGCGCTGTTGATGCTCGTGATGGTGCGCGGTGTCCCGTAAAAAGCGCTGTTGGCAAGGCGCAAAATTTTTGCCGAAAGCGCCAGGTCCTGGCCAACCACAAAGGCGACGTCATTGGCGGAACTCGATGGGTTGTTGACAATCTGCATGACGCGGGTGACGATTACCGGCAGAGTGGGAAGATTGGTTATCTGCCCGATTTTGCTTTGAAGTTCTTTTTTAATGACCATTGCCGCGCTTTCACTTAATAATAATTGGTCCAAGTATCTTGATAATTGTACTTATGGGGGAGCCCATTTTCATCATATTTTTTATTCGGAAAAAGAAATTTTTCAAAAAAGCATTTTCTTATCTTATAATAATAGCAGACATTCGTAAAAGTTTGATAGTTTATGTTAATAAAGAGTTATTTTTAAGCGTTTAGAAATCGAAGATATCACGGGGATGGTGCGAATAAACGGGAGAGTGTTAATTCTTTTTCCAATATTTTATGGAATTTCTGGTTTATATCAACATGATGAGAAATAGCGTTAAAAAGGCAGCATGTGCGGGGGTAATGCTGTTTCTGTTTGGAAATGCCTTTTCCCAATCGCCTTCCGAGCCGATTGTCAACCGGTACGGCCAGGTAGGGCTTGGGTACACCGAGTCGGCCAAGACGCTCGGCATGGGGCGGCTGGTTTTTTCGGCATTCGGGGACATGAGCCTCGACAACTCCATTGTCCAATTTGTCAATATTGACCCGCCCCGTCTTAACCTGCACCCACAGGCCTCCCAATTCAATCTCATGCCGTCGCTGGGTTTCGGCATCGTGGATTTTCTCGATTTTTCCGCGGCCCTGCCTCTGTACATCGATAAAATGTCCCGGTACGATTCCATGCCCCCTTCCCCCGAGAAGAGCTACGGAGGAATACAGGGCGGCCTCGGGGATCTGGAACTGAAACTGAAACTGCAATTGCCTCCTCGCAAGGGACCACGCGTTCTTGACATGGCGTATCTCGCGAGCATAAGCCTTCCCACGGGCGACAGGGCGCACGGTTATTTTCCGCGCCATACCTACTACCTGCTCAAAGATACCGCCACGATAACACCGAGCGGGGACACGGCGCAGGCGCTTTCGTCCTGCTATTCGTCGGGCATTGCCGAAATGGAACTGAGGCTGCTTTTCACCTTCAATTGCTGGGAACACGACAACGTGGTACCGCTGTTGCTGCATGTCAATCTGGGCGCCCGCATCCTTGCTGCGCGCGGTTTCGATCAGGTTCTTTTATTTAATGCCGCGGCGGAATACCGCCCGGCCCCGTGGATTTCGCTGTATGCGGAGGCAAGCGCGGAACCCCGGCTGGGCAGCATCACGGATGGGTTCAAGATCGGCAACGATCCTCTCCGGCTTTCGCCCGGGCTCACCATCCACCTGCCGGAAGGCCTGTTCGTTTCCTTCGGGGCAGACTGGGGCCTGTCTTCGCACGACCCGATTACCTACCAAGCCCAGAACGTCTTTACCGCCACGCGACTCCAGCCCGACTGGAAGGTGGGCGCGTCCATCGGGGTGTGCGGCTTTCTTTTCAAGGTCGAACCCGTGCAAAAAGTGCGGAAGAATTTCGACAGCGACAACGACGGCATCCCCGATTCAGTTGACAAATGCCCGCAGGTCCCGGAAGACAGGGATGGGTTCCAGGACGAAGACGGCTGCCCCGATTACGACAACGACAACGACCGCATCCCCGATACGCTTGACAAGTGCCCGAACGAACCCGAAGATTACGACGGGTTTGAAGACCAGGACGGGTGCCCTGATTACGACAACGACAAGGACGGCATCCCTGATTCGCTCGACAGGTGCCCGGGCATGCCCGAAGACAAAGACGGCTTCGAAGACAACGACGGGTGCCCTGATTACGACAACGACCTCGACGGCATTCCGGACAGTCTTGACAAATGCCCCAATGAGCCCGGCCCCGCCGACAATCAGGGATGTCCAAAACAGGTCCAGGAACCATCGCCCAAGGTAAAGGAGATCAAGCGCGGCAGGCTCATCCTGAAAGGAGTGGAGTTCAAGGCAAGCAGCGCGGACCTCACCCCGGAATCGTACCAGAAACTCGATGATGTGTTCGAATCGCTCAAGGCGTTCCCGCAGGTGAAAATCGGGATAACCGGATATACCGACAACATCGGCAACGCCGCGGCGAATAAAAAGCTGTCGTTGCGCAGGGCCGAAACGGTGCGGGCATATCTTATCCTTCGCGGCCTCGAACCGTCGCGCATTACCGCCGTGGGAAGAGGCGGCGAGGACCCGGTCACCGACAACACCAGTCCCGAGGGACGCGCGTTCAACCGCCGCATCGAAATAAAACGGACCAATTGATCCATGCCGCCTTCCGTACGTCTGATGGCTATTTTCAAAGGAGAATGACCGATGGATCTTTCGAGGGGAATGCGTGCGGTATGTCTGCTGTGCGTGTGTATCGCCTGTGGAGCGCCGGCGGCCGTCAACACGGACGGTGAACTGGGCGTCGTGCGGACCCAGTCGGCAAAGACGCTGGGGAAGGCCAAAATGAACGTCGGGCTCGGGGTCGAGTTCGAGCAGTCTTCCGATTATGTAAAGGGCCCGACATGGGACATCGGCCGGATCACGCCCGACGACACCAACATTGCAAACGTGGTCCGCGACCCGGCCAAGCTCATTTCATCCGATTTTTATCTCTGCCTGGGGCTCCTTGATTTCTGGGACCTTGCCGTGGCCCTGCCCCTGTACTACGACTGGAGCGGCTTCGGCCCATCCAATCCTTCCGATGCCGGGCTCGGCGACCTCGAAATCTCCACGAAATTCATGCTGCCGCCCGTAACATTCGACAAAACTTTTTATCAGGCCGTTCTCCTGACGGTAACGCTGCCCACGGGCATGAAGGGCAACGGGCTTTTCCCACGCCACCTGCATTATTCCGCGGACACGACGCTCAACCCGGCCAAGTATCTATACACCGAGGAGTATGCAACCGTAAAGCCGATGCTGCTTTTCACGTTTGACCTCGGCAAGCACGCGCCGCTGCAGATACACCTGAACCTGGGCGGCGTCTTTACGGAAGTGAACAGGGAGAACACGGTGTGCGGGGCGCTTGCCCTCGAGTACGCGCCCACCGAGTTCGTCACCCTTTTTACCGAAATCACAGGGGAGTCGCGGTGGAGCAACATTTCATCGGACTACGATATCCGCAAGGACCCTCTGTGGCTCACGCCGGGAATCCGCATTACCGCGCCGAACGGCTTTTACGTTTACCTCGCGGGCGATTTCAGCCTGTCGTCGAAGCGGGACCAGGACAGGTATAACTGGCGCAAGAAGGGGTTTACTTATTCGACCGGGGTCCAGCCGGATTATGGCGTGCAGTTTTCGCTCGGATGGAGCGGATTTCTTGTAACGCAAGACCGGGACCACGATGGCATTCCGGACAACATTGACAAATGCCCCGACGATTCGGGACCGATCTCGAACAACGGGTGCCCCGATCCGGACAGCGACAAGGACGGGATTTGCGACCCGTGGGTATCCCAGAAACACCAGGAATCAAAATATGCTGCGGTCTGCAAGGGGATTGACAAATGCCCTGACAAGCCCGAGGACGTTGACGGGTTCAAGGATGATGACGGGTGTCCCGACCCGGACAACGACGGCGACGGGATCCCGGATGAAAAAGACCAGTGTCCGAACGAGCCCGAGGATTTCGATGGTTTCCAGGACAACGACGGGTGCCCTGATTACGACAACGATCATGACGGGATCCCCGATTCCGTCGACAGGTGCCCGAATGAACCGGAAGACCTCGACGGTTTCGAAGACAACGACGGCTGTCCCGACATCGACAACGACCGGGATGGTATTCCCGACCTGAAAGACAAGTGTCCCAATGTGGCCGGGCCGGCGAGCAATAACGGCTGCCCCGACACCACGCCGCCGCCAAAACCGGTGAAGAAAGAGCCTGATTTTCCGAAAAATCAAACGCTCCGCGGTATAACATTCAAAGGCAACACCGCCGAAATGTCATTCGAATCGTTCCAGTGGCTCGACCCTTTTGTCAAGACCATGCGGGAGTTTCCCGAAATCGAAATAGAGGTGCACGGCTACACCGACGGTATGGGAAAATATGCGGCCGCCATGCAGATCACCCAGACGCGCGCCGAGGCGGTGAGGCAGTACCTCATTAATCAGGGAATTGATCCCGGCCGAGTGCGCGCCGTGGGCTTCGGGTCGGGCAGCCCCATCGCGGACAACAGGACCGCCGCGGGCCGGGCGCTCAACCGCAGGATCGAAATCATGCGGGTAAAGTAGCGGCGGCCTTTTTGGCTCTGCCAACGCTTTTACAATGAAATGACCGCCGGAACGTAATTTTGATCGGTGTGTCAGGCTGAAATTTCCTTCCGTAATTGACACATCAAAAATTGCGGAAGCGGCGGAAGACGAAAAGGGACCATCTTGTCAGATGTCCACAGCTTTGATTACAGCGCATACATCACGCCGCCTGGAGCACTATGGCATGTCCATCTGTGATATGCTTGTCATCGCGTTTTCCCTCATCGCTTTCTTTTCATTCCCATCCTCGGCCATTCCGCTCCGTAAAAACCTTGCCGGTCTTGCCGCCAAAGACACCGTGTGCAAGGTCTGGGTCATATTTACGGACAAGAACGCTCCGGCGGGCGCGGTGTCGCCCCTCGCCCGTGCACGGCGCGCGAGGGCGGGAGCGGCCGGGCCCGGCCGCGCGGACATGCCGGTGTCCGGAGAGTATATCGCGGCCGTGGAACGCAGGGGCGGAAGGTGCGCGAATATTTTCAAATGGGCAAACGCGGCGAGTTTTATTGTTCCTTCGTCAAGGCTTGCCTCCCTCGCGCAACAGCCCTATGTGGCGGAACTCATCATGGTGCGTTCGTTTCCGGGCCATGAACCGTCACCAAACCCCGGCGGATTGAAAAAAACAACGGCTTCCGGCGCGGACGCGCTGTACGGCCAGGCCTATAACCAGCTTGCGATGATTGATGTCCCTGCCGCGCACCGGTTTATCGAGGCGCAGAATTCCGCCCCTCCCGGGACCGGCCTGATTATCGGTCTGTTCGATTCCGGGTTCAGGCTCAAACACAAGTGTTTTTCGTATTTCAACGAGCACAATCTGCTGTTGGCAGACAGCGATTTCATTGATCACGACAACACCGTTTACGATCCGGATTCCGTGGTGAACAATCCGGCAAGCCCGTACTGGCACAACGACGAGCACGGCTCCATGACGCTGTCGCTTATTGCCGGGTACGATCCTTCGCAGTTTTTGGGCGTCGCGTGGAACGCGCGTTTTGTTCTTGCCCGCACTGAGGATTCTCCTGTGGAAAGGCATTACGAGGAGGACAACTGGGCGGCCGCCATGGTGTGGGCCGAAAGCCTCGGCGTTGACATCGTGAGCAGTTCGCTGGGATACAACACGGGTTTCACTCCTCCCGACACCGACTATACCTTTCAGGACATGGATGGAAAGACCACCATCATTTCAAAGGCGGCACGGCAGGCGGTTTTATTCGGAATGGTCGTCGTCAATTCCATGGGGAACAATGATCCCTTTCTGTGCGCCCCTGCGGATGTGGATGGTGTGGTGGCGGTCGGCGCCGTCGACGCTGACTTGGGAATCGCGAGTTTTTCAGATAAAGGACCAACTGCCGACGGGCGCATAAAACCCGATTGTGCGGCGCAGGGAGTTTCCGTTACCGTGCCGTCCATATACGATGCGGGCACCAACTACACCGTCGGATCGGGCACCTCGTTTTCGGCGCCGCAGATTGCGGGCGTGTGCGCGCTTGTTCTCCAGGCGCACACGGGTGATTCCTCGGCCGCCATCCGCGGCCGGCTGTTTTCATCATGCTTTTTCGTGCCGGGCCAGACCGCGGTTGACAACAGCTATGGCCGCGGCGTACCGGACGCGTTTCTTGCCTGTCTTCCGTACAACCAGACCTATATAACAGTAGCGGATTCGTTCGGCCACAGCGTTGCCGGCGCAACAGTCACGGCCGCAGGCTATCCCGTCGGTTCAGGCGACAGCATGGGATACGCGCCTGTCATGCTCTCGGGGGCTTTTCCCGAAACGCTCACGGTGACCCACGCCTCTTATTTTCCGGCGCAGGTTGTGATCGGGTCGAGGCACTCGCGGGAAAGCGTCAAACTGCCCGCGCAGTATGTTCTTTCGGTTTTTCTGCGCGACACGCTCGGCAGGCCGCTTGCGGGGGAAATTTTCTGGAAAGCCCAGGGCGCAGGCGGTTTTGCGGCAGCGCAGACCGATGCGACGGGAAATGTTCTGATCACCGCAATCCCGTCATCCGTAAGAGAACAGCCCTTCCACGGGATAGAACTGTACGGCGTTGCCGCCGGATATTATGCTTCAACTCCTGTTGATACCCAGCTAGCGGAGAGGATCACCAATGCAATAACGGTCACGGTGCGGCCGCGGCCCGCGTCGCAGTTCGTTCTGGTACCCAATGTGCTTGACATAATGAAAAAAAGACAGCAGCTCACCCTGGAATTCACCTCTTTACCTGACAATCCGCGGGACTATTCCCAGGTACTAACCATGGTGATCCGCTCCGCCGACGGGGCGCTCATATGGCAGCAAACGGAGGTGGTGGCAGCACAGGCGGGCGTGGTGCACCGCAACTTCTGGCCCCAAAGCGGCGCGACCGTCGCGCCCGGCGTCTATTACTTCATTGTCAAGTACGGGGGAAAGTCTTACAAGCAGAAGTTTCTGGTTATTGGATGAGCCATTGGAACCCCCACCGGAACGTTATCCCCGGCATGAAATACCCCGGCACGTAGGCGAACCTGCGGTTGAGGACATTGTCAACCCTGTAGAAGATGTTGAACCCCTGTATGTGGACCGCGGTCTTGAGTGAGAGGCTGTTGAGCTCCCTGCTCCACAGGCTGATGCCGCCGTACGAGAGCGGGTCACGGCTGCTCCAGTAATCGTAGACAAGGTCCACGGTGATGTGCTCTTTGCCGCCAAGGGGGTGTGCTTCGTAGCTCAGGGTGCTCTGTGACTTGAGGTAGGGCCTTGTGTCGGACAGCATGAACCGGGAGCTGAGGGCAAAGCCGAGCCACCTGCCGAAAAGGGGCTCCACGAAAAACGACACGTCGGGCTGGCGGTACGGCATGACGCGGTCGGGCCAGAGCAGTGCGCCGGAAGAGTCGAGCCCCGTTTCCCCGCAGACGCCGGCGGTAAGGCCGATTTTTTTATATTCGAGGAAAACATCGGCGCCGTAGGCCTGATAGGGATCGAACGACGTCGCGAAGGAAACGACGGTATCGTAGGGCAGCACCATCCGCGCGAGGTCGCTGGTCGCAAACAGCCGGATGCTCTGCTTTCCGGCATGCGCGGCAATTTGGGCGTCGTAGACGGGAAAAATGGTATTCGCGTTTCGGATCAGCATAACCATGGAGCCGCTGCCGATGCCGCCCGAAATCTTGACAGAAGCGCCTACCGCATCGTTCAATGAGAAGCCGCGCCGGTACCCGAGCCGGAAATCGCCGGCGGTGACTTTTGCCGTGGACTGGTCGTATCGGCCGCGCTCCGTGCGCTGGCCCGCGCAGCTCACGAGAAAGGTGTCGGCGGCCAGGGCAAGGTAAGGCTCCACCATCACCGCCAGTTCGGTGTTATGCCCCTTTTTTTCAACGGGGACAATGTTGTTAACAAAAGGATAATCAGCGGTGTGGCCTTCCAGCACCGCTTTCGCGTCCGCGTTTACGGCCAGTCTGCCGGCAGGGAACGAGCGCACCTGCGCCCGCACGGTATTGCTGAAGGCCGATATTTTTTTCCACTGCAGCGACGTCCTTTGGAGGGTGGTATCGAAATACTCCATCGCCATGTCGTTTTTTGAATCCTGGTACGAATACGACAGCGAGGCGGAGCCCCACCGCTCGCTGTGCGAGCCGAGACGGATCTCCATCTGGCTCTCGTTTGAAAGCGGGTTCCTGCCGTTATTGGCGAGCATGGACGTGTCCGAATAGAAATAGCCGAAGAGCGACTGCATGTCGTTTGCGGTGGAATAAGTAAACGGGGCGCTGTAACGGTAATTGGAAAATACGCCGATGTCGGTGGTTTTCGTGAGCGGCCGTGCAAAGCGAACGCCCAGGATGTTTTCGCTGAACGCCCCGTTTTCCCACAGCACGTCGACGTGGGGCACCACGAGGCCGTAGGGCAGCTGGGTGCAGGTGAGGCCGTACGGCGTGGAGGCATACACGGCGTCGAGTTGCGTGCCAAACAGGCCGTCGCTGCCCGAAACGGGGCCCGGGATGTCGAAGAAAGCGCTGTTGTCAATGCTGGTCGCGTTGGGCAAGAGGGGGAACCCGTAGAGCATGAAGCGGTTGAGCTGGCTTGCCAGAGTATAGGGCACATACACCACCTGCGGAAGCGCGCGCGCAATTTCGGAAAGGCCCAGGGCGTTGGAATGAAAAATCTGCCACGGCCTTATAACGGAGGCGCTGAAAACCGAATCCAGGGCCGCGGGAAACCGCATGGAGCGCTCCTTGAGGCGCACGGTTTCATTCGTAAGTGAGTCCCACTTTTGCGCTTTTTTAAGCGAGTCCGTGCCGGAAACGGGTTTTACCGCTGCAGGGGAAATAGCGCCGGGGCGGGGAATGAGGTGGGGTGCCGCGGTGTCTGTTTTAGCCGCAGCCGGAGCTACTGATTTTTGCAAGACTAACGAATCGGATGAGTTTGACAGGATAGCTGCTGAAGTTTTATTTCCTTCTTTTGCCGGTTCGCCAATTGCCAGGAAGAAAAAACTGCTCAAGCATAAAAGAAAAACCGGCACAATTATCATTTTAACATGTGGATATACAAACATAATGATAAGTAAAATACAAGGCGCTATTCCTCTTTATGAACGAAAAATGCCGTAAAAAGGGCAATCTTTTTAGTGCCTATCCGTAGTATTGACATCAATATATATTTTACAGGACGCAATGCTGCATCACGAAAAATCAACATGCAATAATAATAAGATGCCTGGAATAACCCGCCGCATGAAAAATCCCCGTTCGCGTTTGCAAATGCTTGTCATGTTTTTGGCCGTCTCGTGCGTTGCGTGCATGACCGCCGGCTGCGTCTATTTCAACCTGTATTACAATGCCGAAACCGCGTACGAGACGGCGCTCAAGGCGCTGAACAAACAACTCATGAACAATCCGGATTCTGCCATGGCGCTGCCTGCGGAGGCGGAGACGGGCTTCAAGAAAGCCATTGATAAATCCAACAAGGTGTTCGAGTTGTATCCCAAGGACACAAAATGGCACGACAAGGCGCTGTTCCTCATCGGAAGGGCGCATTATTATCTTGGCGAGTGCGACAAGGCGATACGTTCTTTCCGGCAGATGCAGAAGGAGTTTCCGGCCAGCCCCTTTGTCCCGGAATCCTATGTGTACATCGGCCGCGCCTACCTTAAAATGGGAAGCCTTGAGGAGGCCGAAAAGGCATTCGCCCTTGTCATGGAGCGGTATCCGGCGGTCAACAAGGGCCAGGAGGTGAACCTCCTCATGGCCGAGCTTGCCATCCTCAGGGAGGGGAAGTCGCAGGCGATCACGATGCTCGAGGCGAACTACAAAACCGCCAAAACGGATGTCCAGAAAATGGAGCTCGCCATAAAAATAGCCCAGCTTTACAGCGACCTCAAGCTGTACGGTAAGGCGATAGGGTGGCTCGAAAAGTCGCCCCGTGTCAAGGACCTCAACGACCAGCTCTACCGCATCGATTACCTGCTCGCGTCATGCTATGCCGACAAGGGCGATCCTGCACGGGCGCTCGGCATTGTCGATGCCATGCTTGTCAAAAAGCAGTACGTGTCGCGCATGGCGCTCATGCGCCTCAAGAGGGGCGATATCCTGTACAGGCTCAACCGGATCGACGAGGCCATCGACATGTACAAGCAGGTGTCCGAGAGCCCTACGGCCGGCGACGCGGCGGGCGAGGCCTGGTTCGGCCTGGGCTGCATTTACCAGTTGAAAAAAGACAATCTTAAAAAAGCCAAGGAGTGCTTTGACAAGGCGCTGTCCACGCTTAAAAATCCGGACATGAAGGAAACGGCGACGCGGAGGAGCAAGGCAATAGAGGCCTTGTTTAAATATCGCGATAAAAAGGCGCCCGACACCTCAAAGGTGCTTGTGGTATCGAGCGCCGACTTCAAGGTCGGTGAATTGTTCTGGCTCGAGCTCGACCAGCCGGATTCGGCCTACAAACACTATTGCGCATCGGTGCGCGACACGCAGCATTCGGCGCAGGCGCCCAAAGCGCTGTATTCCGCCGCGTGGATCGCGCGGTACGCGCTTGCGGACAGCGTGAAGGCCGACAGCCTTTTCAAGCTGCTCATCGCCCGGTACCCGGCGAATATCTATGCACAGAAGGCGCAAGCCGCGCGGGGCGAAACGATAACCGTTTTCACGCGCCAGGATTCGGCCCGTGACGCGTTTGAAGCAGCGGAAAATCTGTTCTACGCCGACAACAGGCCCGATTCCGCGGCGCAGGCGTATGTGGAGGTGTATAAAAAATACCCCGATTCCGATTTCGGCCCGAAGAGCCTGTATGCCGCGGCATGGATCAACGACAACGTGCTTGATAAAAACAGAACGGCAAAAATCCTGTTCGAGATGCTGTGCGACTCGTTCCCCTCGTCGTCCTATTGCCAGAATGAGGCGCGACCGCGGCTCAAGGTGGTTGCGGATTCGCTCGCGGCCATGCGTGTCAGGCGAAAAGCAGGACCAGGGGCCAAGACGGCAGCCGCACCGTTGCCCGCGCAGAAGGCTGCGGTTGAAACGAAACAGGTGCGCGACACAATTCCCGACAACGATTCCGGTGCCGTACCGCAGGCGCCGGTGAAGGTTTCCCCCGCGGCGCAGCTACCCGCGCCCGGCATGCCGCCCGAAGGCTACAACCGCGGCAGGTATAGAAGCAGCGAGCCGCCTCCGCCGGCACAGCTGCCCGCGCCCGCCGCAGCCGCTCCCAAACCTGGTTCCGTTGAGTCAACGGCAGGGCAGGACGGAAACCCGGCCAAGTCCAAGCTGGCTGCCCCGGCCAGGCCGGATTCGGCTGCAACCACAAAGAAGGATAATGCGGGGAAGTAAAGATCGGAAAAAGGAATTAATTAATAAGTATATTTTCAACCCCCAGCCCTTTTCTTTAAAGCATTCTACAGCTTGCGGTAACGTAAACTATTTTCATGTTTGAAAAGAATGATGTAGTGCAGGGAACTTTTTCCCGTTTTCGAAAGGACTGTTCATGCGGACACCACTCCTCTGTCTGATGGCGGCGCTTTTTCTGGTCCCCGCTGCCGGCGCGGCGCAGGACGTGTCGACAAAGGAGGCCGGAGCGTATGCGCGTAAATCAATCTCCTACATAAACACACTCTGGCTTATGGACGAATCGGTGCGCGGGCTTCCGCCCGAAAAGGTGGCGGTCATTCTCGACAAGATAAAACAGGCCGTTTTCATGCCCCGCTTCGATTATAACCCGGTCCCCGATTCGCTTGTGCGGGAGTTTGCCGGCCAGGCAAACCAGATACGGTACCCGTATGTCAATGAGGCCGTCAATACCGCGGGCGGCGCCGATCCCATGCTCGACAGTCTCACCGCGGTCATGGAACGCACCGTTGTGCCTGGGGTGCTTGCCGTCGTGGACCTTGCCAAGGAACTGCGCGCGGCAAACCTCACCAGCGAGCAGCAGAGGAACTCCTTTATCGCCGACAAGGCAAAGACCATGGGCATCACCATGGAAGACGTGGAAAAGGTCATGAACTCCGCGTATATTTTCGTGCCCCTGCTGCGGGGCTATACCGAAGAGCTCAAGGACAGTTCCTACACCGCGGGCGTGAGCGCCGGGATAATCTGGTTCCGGATTTCCACCAAGGGCGACAAGGCAAGCGCCGCACCGGTCGTGAAGAACTTCACCTACTCGTCCGGGTTTTCAATAAAAGACCGGAAATATGCCACTGAAGCGGGCATGGCGGGGTACAGGGAATTCGCGTTCCGCGCCGCGGTAAAAAACGCCGCGCGCAACCTGGCGGCCGCGACGAAGGAGATCGCTGAATTCAAGCTATCGGGCCAGGTAATTGACAAAGGGCTCATGGGCGTGGGCATCAATCTAGGGAAGAGGGAAGGGCTCAAGGTCGACGACAAGTACCAGCTTGTGGAGATGTTCGATGACGGCCGTGGCGGCCAGACGGCCAAAAAAGCCGGCTGGGTGATGGTCACATCGGTCGCCGATTCCACATCAAAGCAGGGATATAAATCAAAGGCCCAGGTGATTGGCGGAAGCCCTTACATCGGCGAGGTGCTGAGTGAATATCCAAGGCTGCCGCTCGACGTGCTTATTCGAGGACGCATGTTCGCCTTCAAGGCCGCGCCTGATTCCACGAACCCGCTTTTAGACAGTCTTTCGCTTGCCAACAGTTATGGCGGAGGTATTGACATTCAGTATAACATCGGCCGCCTGTTCGGGCTCAACCAGTTCTTTTTCGGCCTGTCGGGCGGTGTGGGGACCGGCTCCGCATCGGGGTACAAAAAGGCGGACAACCTCGCCAGCGACGGAACGCTGCACGAACGGGCCAAAATAAACTGGATGTTGTCGTGGTCGGCGGGAATCTCACTTATCAAGAAGTTCTACATCGGCCGCGTGGCCATTGTGCTCCAACCCGAAGTGGGGTACCAATCGGTACTACTGGGGACCGACAAGTCCGCAACCGGCGACGAATACTTTCTTCTTACCAATACCGCGCTCGGGTTTGCCGCAAACGGCGCGATCGAGCTGGCCTTGTCGCCTGCCGTCAACCTCGGCGTGGGCGCGGGCTATCAAATGTACGGGAAAAGCCCGGGCTGGGACTATTCGTACAAACAGGGGACCGGCGGCAATTGGCAGAAAATTGCGTCGGTGTCCAACGGAAGCCCGGTTGACCATACCGGAATCACCGCGCAGGTGTACCTTGCCTGGTCGCTGCCGTCCATTGCGTTCGACCCGCTCGACATGGTGCAGGGAGTTGCGGGGGGAATAAAATAAAAGGGTTATAGGTTATAAGTTCCAGGTCGCAGGTTTACAGAAAAACCTTTTTGCTTTGACAACCTGGAACCTCATGTTAATCAGTTAGTGAACAGGTTGCATTTGTTGGTTGTGTCATTCCCGCGAAAGCGGGAAAGCGACTCCGACCGCATACATCGGCTAATGGAACTTGGGTTCATACCAATCCATGTTCGAATTGTTAACTGGACTCCCGCCTACGCGGGAGTGACATTTGTCATCTGATTTTCCAATGCTTAAAGAGAGATAATTCTCACTTTTCAGAAAGGACCGTCCTTATGAACAAGCTTCTACTCTGTTCTTTCTTCGCCACCTTGTTTTTTCCATCCGCAAACGCAAAGGATTCCAATCTTCCTCTGTCCAATCAGGCGACCTTTGTCGAGACGTATTCACCGTCTGAGGTGACCGTCAACGCCACCGGGCTCGGCAAGAACGACAAGGAAGCGATTCTTGACTTGCGCAAATGCGCGATCAATTTCGTGCTCAACCTCGGCACCGACCCGCTCCTTTCCACTCCCGCGGCCAAAAACCAGTTTCTCGGCATGGCCGAAGAATTCTTCGGCAACGCCAGCATCAACAAATACATCTCGTGGGAGGCAAACACGGTGGTGTCGGCGGTGAGGACACGCCTGCCGAACGGCAGGGACGGCATGAAAATCACCAAGTCCGTGAGGGTCAACAAGAAGCTGCTCACCGACGATCTTGTCGCCAAAGGCATTATTTCATCCCACGAAGATTTGTCTGCCGCAGCAGGCCTGCCCACCATCATGGTGATCCCGGACGTGCCGCGTGACCAGACTCCGCAGCAGGTGTTCGATGCCAACCCGCTTGCCAAGCACGCTGCCGCGGTGATCGAAAGCTACCTCACCGCGCGCAAGTACGATGTGGTGGCGCCGCAGTCGGCAGACCAGATCAAGGAGCTGACGCGGCTGCACGGCGACATAAAGGGCGCAGAAGAGGACATGGGCTACCAGCTCGCCCTCGCGTTGGGGTCCGACATCTATATCGTGTTTGCCGGGACGGCCTATGAGAATAATAAAGTGACGCTCCAGATAAAGGCATACGAAACCACCACGGCGCGCCTGCTCGGCACTGAAACCGGCTACAGCGCATCGCGTCCCGGCCCGGCCGAGCCGCTCGTGGAAGAGGCGGTGAACAGCGCGATTGACAAGGTGCTGCAACGGCTCGTCAACTACTGGCAGGACGACACGAAAAAAGGGATACAGTACAAACTCATTTTCAAGAGCCTGTCCGGCACCATCGACGAGGGGCTCAAGGACAAGATCTCCGACCTCATGGACTCCACGTTCGCCTTGTCGAAGGAGAACGTCGTCACCGACAAGACGCTCGACTACAACGTATGGGCGAAGAAGGCGGAGTTCAGCAAGTCGAGGAATATCTATCGAAAGTTCCGGGATGCGCTCAAGAGTTCGGCGAAATTATCGGAGATAGTGGTCAATAGAAAGTTGATTATCATTGGTATCGAGCCGCTGTAAAACATGGATATTCCGACACGTCATTACCTGAGATGGGGTACTTTCATGAAAGCACCTATCTCATTCGTTTGTGTGTTTTTCCTGGCCCTGTCGGGTTGCGTCCCTTCGGTGCAGCTCGGCAGCGCATGGTCTCTTGCGGGCCGGGTAGGCCGGTCGCTGGCGATCATCCTCCCCGATGAAAATTTCGAGGTCGCTTATTCCGGAAGTGTCAAGGATGAATTCGGAAAAGGCGATATGAATGCGCTCATCCGGAAAAACGTAAGGGAGATTCTTGTACGGCGTATAAAGCAAAAAACCTGTTTCAAGGATGTATGGGTCGACAAGTTTGGCTCCGAGATACCGACAACGGCAAGCCGGATGTCGGACGGGATCGAGATCGGCGTTCCCCGGCAGGGAACCGACGTGGCCCTTGCCCAGAGCCAGGCCGACTACATCCTCTGTCTTGCCAATGTGAGAATCAGCACATCAATAATGTTGAACATGACCGGGATGGTCCCGACGTCGTATTCGAAAGAGTTGTACATGACCACGAGATTTTATCTTTGGGACACCCGGCAGAAATGCGTTGCCGAGTCCGGTTATACCAGTAACAAGGATGACAACGGGTTTTACACCGATATCAACAACTGGATCAATATCGCGGACGTTACCATCAACGAAATATTTGAAAAAACTTCCTTCTTGTTGACAAAAAACATGGAACATGGAAATGGCCGGGAACCGGGAGAGGAACTGCTGGAAAAGCCGTGAAACTTGGATAAACCCTGGCGAAGTTCGATTAGGTCACTGCATATATGCATCGTGGTGGTCCCAAGGCTATGGCCGAGAGACCATCCGGGCTAACCCTCCCAAACGGGACGGGCGGGGTACAGAACAGCCCCTGTTTGCAAAGACGTAAAATATTGTGTCTTTACAAACAGGGAAACGCCAAAGTGTTTATTTTTATTAATTAATTAGAATTTATATCCCACCCTCAACGCCCACCACCATGAACGGTCGGTACGCAGTATTTCCTCGGTATCGTAAAAAGCATTGACCGGCGATTCATTGCGTATGTGATCGCATGCGACCTGTCCCACAATAAAAAGGCCGTTTTTGAAACATTTTTTGCATAAAAGGGCTTTATCAACCTATTAGAATCCGGCCCTGGGATGAGATAGTGAGAATAAGAAAGTTCTTTCCGGCGCATATTATTTTTCCACAGTAAGAAATATAAGGTATTTGTGACCGTCGTCACAGCGCCGGGTCTTTGGAAATCCTATTTTTTATAAAGAAAATGCAATTTTCCTACCTAATAATATTCTCGGGGGATTAATCTGTATGACAAAGAAATGCTCCGCTGTCCTGTGCGCTTTGTTGTTTCCCATGCTGTTATTGCTTGCCTGCACCGGGGAAAGTCCGTTTAAGCCGGAAAATGCCACGGTAAATCTGACTTTGCAGAACTCAGGCGGCCACAGTGACCCGTCCACTATTACAGACACGGTGGGAAACCGCGTGCGCATAAATCTGATCGGCTATCTTCCATCATACATAGACTCGGTGAAAGTCGTCATCGGGATAAGCACTACCACGGACACAGATTTCACCTTTCCGAAAACAACCTCCTGGACCGATTCACAATGGATCGAAATCGTATTTCATTCTCCAGGAACGCGCACCGTAACGGCAACTGTTTTCGTGGAAGGCAAGGCAAAACCCGTGACCGCAACCATCGTGGTTGTCGGAAGATTGGTCAACCATGCGCCTGCGCTCGATGTTTCCGGCGTAAGAAACATAACCACCACCCAGGCGTGTTCCCTCTCCCTTTCCACCAGAGATATAGACAGCGGCCAGACATTTACCTATGCAATGATCAAAGCCCCGCAGAACGCAACGCTTGCTGCCAATATTTTCAAGTGGACTCCTCCAACAGGACACACCGGCACGGACACCGTAAAATTCACTGTCACCGACAATGGCAAGCCGCCCATGTCCGACACGCAGACCGTGTTCATCACGGTGAGCTTGCAGATAACGGTCCCGGTCAAAGTCCAGGGCGTCAAGGCCGCGTCAAAGATAAACGGATATTTTGTTTTTTCCTGGAGCAAGGTAAGCAATGCGGATTCGTATGACGTGTTCCGCTCCGCGGATATGGTGAATTTCCAGAAAATCGGCAGCTCCTCCGATTCACTGTTCGGCGA